>Ga0224523_1001353_pt1 | contig 10537 bp, 13 predicted proteins | sample CFST50metaG_FD_182732 | JGI IMG/M metagenome (GOLD analysis project Ga0224523, IMG submission 182732) | Peat soil microbial communities from Stordalen Mire, Sweden - C.F.S.T50 | ecosystem: Environmental > Terrestrial > Soil > Wetlands > Peat | place: Sweden: Norrbotten County, Stordalen Mire...
AGCCTTCAAGATATGAGGGTAAATCAATTGCCATTGATGAGATTAAGGTTTTTGAAAAGCCCATTGTAGCCACAAATTTCACAACGGTTCGGGACCAAATAGAAGATGGCATTACAGGTTTAATAGCTGAAATTGACGCAGCCTCGATTATGGATAAAATAAAACAGCTTATTGACAGCCCGGAGATGAGGAGAACCCTTAGTAACCATCTGAAAGAAAGGGCAGCCGGTAATGAATGCGAACTTAACAAGTTCAATGATTTGATAAATTCTTAAATTAAGCACAGGAGGTGCCGAGTGAAAGTTTTATTGATTATTTTAGCCGGCTTGCTTTTCGTTGCAAGTGCTGTTCTTCTTGTAGATATCATCCCCGCTATAAAACGCTGGATTGACCGTATCCATATCGGTCAATGGGAGAACACCGAAAAATGGGGTTTGGCTGTAAAAAAAACACTGACAAAGCAACTCAGAAAAACACCTTCAGTGCCGGTGAGTGATAATACTAGATTTACAATTATTGAAAGGCTGAAGAGAACCTACAAAAGCAAGAATCTTCAAGATTGGCAGCAGGCGGCATTGCTGCTTGGCGCTAATGAATTGTACAGCCACGGGGAAGTCAGGGCTCAAGTTGAAAAATTTATTGATTCGCAAATAGACCCGAAAACCGGAGATTGGCGGGAATGGAATGAAAACGTTGAATCCGCTTTGCTGGCCTTCGCTATTCTTTCCACACCTTTCACGAAAAAACAGAAAATCAAGCCCGCAATGGATAAAACCGCGAAAATGCTTTTAGGGTTGGCAGAAAAATACGGCACAGTGCCTTATAAATTAAATGTGCCGAACATCAGATTTGTGGATACTGTCGGGATGATTTGCCCGTTTTTGATAAAATACGGTGTTGAATACGGTTGCGATGAGGCAATCAAAACAGCGTGGAAACAAATTGAGGAATATTGTTTATACGGACTTCATCCGTCTCAAAATCTACCGGTGCATTGCTTTGATGTTGTTTCAAACGCACCGCTCGGGATTTACGCCTGGGGCAGAGGGTGCGGTTGGCTGGCGACCGGACTCATGGATTCTTACCTTTCGCTTAATGCTTCTACGGTGGCGGGAAAGACAGAAGAACAAAATAATCCGCTGTATACAAAGAATAATGCCAATATAAAAATACAAGAAAATTTATTCGGGCAAATGAGCTTGCTCGCCTCAGCGCTTGAAAAATATCAAATGGAAAACGGCGGGTGGGACAGGCAAGTATTTTTAAAAGAGTCCGGTGAAACCTCTGCAACCGCAATGCTTGGCTGGTTTATGAAAAAGATGTTTGAATTAACCGGAGATGAGCTGTATAAAACCTCGGCTGAAAAAGCGAGAATTTTTCTAAACTGCAGCACAAGACGCAATGGAGTTGTTGATTATGCGCAGGGGGATACTAAAGGGATAGGCTTTTATTCGGTTAAACTCGATGCGCTGCCTGCAGCCCAGGGATTTGCAGCCAGAATTATATAATAAAAAATTTAATGTAATTGCGTTTAGTTGTGGTACTACACTTTCGGTTGACGGATAGCTTGCAAGGTGGTATCATAACGGAGTAAACGGTATTCAATTCTATGATGTCTCAAGCAATGCAAAGACACCGTTGAATAAGATTTTCCAACAAAGGTCGGTGAAATCATGATAGACATACATTGCCATCTTTTACACGGTATCGATGACGGGCCTAAAGAAATCGATACTTCCATCAGGCTTTGTGAAATGGCTATGGAAAACGGAATCGAAAAAATCATTGCTACGCCTCATTTAGCTAAGTTGAACGATATCGATGCTTTTATTGAGCTGCGCGACTTTAAGCTGGATGAACTGCGCAAAGAAATAAAAAAGCGTGATATGATGATTCAAATTTACGCCGGAGCCGAGGTGTTTGTCGGAGACGATATATTTTATTCCGGTCCGCTTAACAAGGCTGCAATGAACGGGAGCAGATATCTTCTTATTGAATTTGACTTTTTCGGTGTGGGTTTTACAACTGTACTTAAGTATGTCGAGGAAATTATGAAAATGGACTTAATCCCAATCATTGCCCATCCGGAAAGATATTCTTTTTTTCAGGAAAACTACGAAAGAGTTGATTTTCTTCTGGATAAAGGCGTTCTGCTTCAAATGAATGCCGGAAGTCTGGCAAGCATGGGAAGCCGGGTAGAGTTCGACCTGGCGTTCGAAATGGCCTTAAAAAATGCGGCAAGCTTTATCGGAACCGATGCCCACTCAATCCGCAACAGACCGAATGACCTATTAAAGATGCTTCGGTGCTTTCCGCCGAATATCAGTCAGCGCGGTTTAAATCAAATGCTGAACATTTCACCGGAAGCCGTATTGAAAAATGAACCAATCTCAACAATGGACAGAAGACCGCTCAGAAAAAGATGGTAATTAAAAAGAACTTCAGTAAGAAATATTAACTTTATAACGGAGTGTCTATATGCAGGAAAGAATGGATATTAACCAAAACATATTCCCGGATGATTCCGCTATTGATATTGATAGAGTGGGCGGGGCATTATTGCGAAAACTTTGGCTGGTACTTTTGGTTGCTGTACTGTTGGCATCACTATTTTATTTTTATGCCAAGACAACATATGTTGAAAACTATGTTTCTTCCGCTACGCTTGCTTTCACAACAACTACCTATATAACCGAAAAGGATGAAACCGGCAAGGATATTGGTGTAATAAAACAAAAAACACCTTACAGTGATAAGGATGTTGACCGATACCAGTTTTTATTGAAAAGTGATATAATGGTTCAGAAGGTATATAATGCGCTCGGTGACAAATACAGCAAAAGCGAAATAGAAAATTCACTCTCGGTTGCAGGCACATCGATTACGGGTATTTTTATTGTGAATGTCAAGAACAGCGATAAAACGTTTTGTGAAGATGCTATTAATGTTGTTATTGAAACTTTCCCGGATTATCTTAAAGGTTTTGACACAAGCCTTGGTATTGATGTGATTAAACATCCTAAACCGCCGGTTGTTTTTAACCAAGACGGAGCTTCAAAGAAAGCATTCTACGGTTTTGTAATCGGTGCGTCTTTAGTGATAATTATCATTTTCATTTCAGAGGTTTTAAGTGATACCGTTAAGCAGATTGACGACATCCGTGAAAAGACGAACACAAGATTTCTCGGTTCAATCCCGACAATTGAAGGCAAAAAAAGGTTTTTGCATAAAAAAGAGCCGAAAAGAAACTTGCTGCTGACCGATGAGAGCCAAGTGAACTTTTCATTTATTGAGAGTTTTAAGGCGATAAGGACAAAAATCGAAAATATTGCCTCCGAAAAGGGGTATAAACTTTTTGTTGTTACCAGCACATTTGAAAACGAAGGTAAAACAACTGTGGCTATTAACTTGGCATGTGCTCTTGCGCAAAAGGGAAAATCTGTTTTGCTGGTTGACTGTGACCTTCGAAAACCATCAATTATGCGGATGGTTGGCATCAAAGAAGAGGAAAAGAGCGGACTGATTCAGATCATAAAAGACCAATCCAGTTATGCGGATGCAATTAAATTTATTAAACCGCTTGGAATATTTATTTTACCGAGCGGGGGAATATCACCCAAATCGACAGAGGTGTTGGATGCTGATAAGGTTAGGGATGTTCTGAACAAAGCAAGAGCAGAATTTGATTTTGTTATTATTGATACTCCTCCCGCTCACGTTGTCGCGGACTGTCTTGTTGTCGCGCCGCTTGCGGACGCAATGATTTTTACAATTAAAAGAGACTATGCAAAAATCAGTGATATAAATGATACACTTGAAGAAATTTCATCAACCGATATTGATATTGTCGGCTCAGTTCTGACGATGAGCAATCAAGAGGGTTCAAGCAGATATTTCTCGCGAAGGGGGAGCCTGTATTACTATCGCCACCGCAGAGGATACTACAAAGGTTATTATCAAGGTTACCGCCCATACGGCTACGAAGCCGGAAACGAGAAAAAGCAGCAATGAAGAGACGGATTTATTTGTCGCCTCCCCATATGAACGGCAGTGAATTAGGTTTTATTGAAATCGCCTTTGAAAACAATTGGATTGCGCCGTTCGGACCGAATCTGACAGGCTTCGAGGATGATATGTGCGCATATTTAGGGTTAAGGAATAGTGTGGCACTTACCTCGGGAACCGCTGCAATTCATCTTGCGCTGCGATATTTTGGCGTCGGAAAAGGTGATGTGGTTTTTTGTTCCGATCTGACCTTTTCAGGTAGTTGCAATCCGGTTTTTTACCAGGAAGCAAATCTTGTTTTTATTGATTCTGAGTATAAGAGTTTAAATATGTGCCCCATAGCGCTCGAGAAAGCTTTGAAAGCAGCCGGGCAAAAAGGCAAGCTTCCAAAAGCAATTATTATTGTTGATATTTTTGGCCAAAGTGCCGACTATTCGGAATTACTGCCTTTGTGTGAGGAATATGGGATACCGGTTATCGAAGATGCCGCGGAAGCATTGGGCGCGGAATATAAAGGGAAAAAATGCGGAAGCTTTGGTGAAATTAACATTCTGTCTTTCAACGGCAACAAGATAATTACAACATCCGGCGGCGGAATGGCTGTCTCAAATGATGAAAAGGCAATCAAAAAAATTTATTTTTGGGCTAATCAAGCAAAGGAAGACACAAATTACTATTTACACAAGGAATTGGGTTTCAACTATAGAATGTCCAACATTTGCGCAGGTATCGGCAGGGGACAAATGATGACCCTGAATGAAAGAGTTACCCGCCGCAAGGAGATTTATGAGTACTACCGAAATGCATTTGTTGGTTTGCCGGTAAAAATGCAGCCTATCCTAAGAGGCTGCACCCCGAACTATTGGCTTTCAAATTTAACTATTAATAAGAGCAACGGCAAAAAACCGGATGATATTATATCTTATCTTGAAACTCAAAATATTGAAGCTAGAAGAATGTGGTTTCCGATGCATTGCCAGCCGGTTTTTACAGGGCTCGAATATTATATGGCAGGCGGGGAATCGGTTTCGAAAGATATTTTTGACCGGGGAATTTGTTTGCCCTCCGGCTCAGCAATGACGACGGAGGATTTAGAAAGAGTCTGCAAGGCTTTTTCGGAAGCGTTTGAAGGATAAATTAATAATATCTTTCAAACATAGAAGGGAATGATAATAAAATGCAAGAGGAAAACAAGGAATTAAGACTCGCGGTTCTGATCGATTCGGATAATGTTTCGCATAAATATGTCAAGGCTATGATGGATGAAATAGCCCTCTACGGAACGCCGACAATTAAAAGAATTTACGGCGACTGGACCACAACAACGGGTACCGGCTGGAAAAATGTCCTGCTGACAAATGCGATTACGCCGATTCAGCAATACAGCTACACAACCGGGAAAAATTCAACGGATTCCGCGATGATTATCGACGCGATGGATATTTTATACGGTCAGAAAGTTGACGGTTTTTGTATTGTTTCGAGCGACAGCGACTTTACCCGCCTGGCAACCCGCCTTAGAGAAGCAGGTGTAAGGGTATTCGGCATCGGCGAGAATAAAACACCGGAATCTTTTATTGCCGCGTGCGACAAATTTATCTATTTGGAGATTTTGAACGCTGAGCAGAATAAGAAGGATGCTGAAATTAAAACCGATTTAGGTCAGGTTCAGGCCGCGCCCAAACCGCATGTTCAAAAAATTCCGGAAGCGGTTGTCGGTCTTGTTGTCACCTCGGTAAATGATGTGGCGGATGAAGACGGGTGGGCCTTTTTGGGTGATGTCGGAAATCTTCTGCTTAAAAAACAGCCGTCGTTTGACAGCAGGAATTACGGTTTCACCAAACTGACTCCGCTAATTCAGTCTATCGGGCTTTTTGAAATTGACCAAAGGGATACTTCAAACAGAGGCATAAAGCATATTTATATCCGGGACAAAGCGTTTGTACAATCCGCAAAATAATTTTTTAATGGGTTTGAGAGATAAAAAAATATCTATATTCTAAATTATAACAATAAAATGTTGACAATGTGATATGCTAAAGTATATTTATATGGTAAGTGTGCTATTGCATGATTTTTTATGATTAAATAGTCACTTTTGCTATATATTTTTGAAAGAGAGGTGAAAATACATGGATTTGAATTCAATTCTGCAAACAATAATGGATCTTGCTTCCAGCGTCGGCATCGATCTCCCGTCTTTGATTGAGAAACTTGCACCGATCATTGCTACAATCACCGACATCATCTCCGGTCTTCTTGGTTAATTTTCAATTTGAAATCAATGAAAAATGAAAGGCGCAGCTTAAGGTTGCGTTTTTCGTTTTTTTGTGTCTTTTTAAAGGGAAGAAAAAAGTTGGAAAAAATTTTTAAAATATTAAAAAAAGTGTTGCATTCCATAATAGGTTGTGATAATATCTATAGGCTGTGTAAAGGCGACAAGGGCTTTTTATGCCCCGAGAAACCAAAAATACAGCAGATATGCGATGATTCGGAAGGTGGCCACCCTTGGAGGTGGGGAATTTCCGCGGAGTATGTCCGATTTTAAACCGGGCGAAAGAATAACCTGTTGCCATTGCAAAACCGCTTCCCTGGCGGGTTTGCGGCTGCAGGAATGTGCATTTGCTTAACGCACAAATCCCGGAAAATAATTTTCCGGTTTTTAAAACGAATGGGTGGAAACGCCCGGCTCGGTGTAAGCTTTTTGCACAGCCCGCCAAATGAAGGAGGCGTCTAAATGGCAGTTAAGGGAAAAATCAGAATCAGACTTAAGGGCTATGACCACAACCTTGTCGACAAAGCTGCGGAAAAAATCGTTGAAACCGCAAAGCGCACAAACGCGCAGGTTTCGGGGCCTGTTCCGCTTCCGACCGAAAAGGAAATCATCACAGTCCTCCGCGCGGTCCATAAATATAAGGATTCACGCGAACAGTTCGAGCAACGCACACACAAAAGGCTTATTGACATTATCAGGCCATCTGCAAAAACAGTTGAAGCACTGACAGGTCTTGAGCTTCCGGCCGGTGTTGAAATAGAGATTAAACTTTAATTTCTATACATTATTATATAAGGCGTGTTTTTCACGGCATAAATAATAAATCTGCACCGCAGGTCATGTTGACAAAGGTCAACCAATAACCTAACAAGGAGGAAAGTTGAAAATGCAAAAAGCAATTATTGGCAAAAAAGTGGGTATGACACAGCTTTTTGATGAGAAAGGCAATGTGATCCCCGTAACCGTTGTTGAAGCCGGTCCGTGCCCTGTCGTCATGAAAAAAACACTTGAAAAAGACGGCTACGAAGCAATTCAGCTTGGTTTCGGCGACATTAAGGTTCAGCGGCTGAACAAACCGATGCAGGGCCATTTCAAAAAATCCAATGTGGGAATCAAAAAAACGCTCAGAGAAGTCAGGCGCATTGAAGCCGGCAGTTACAATGTCGGTGATATTTTAAAAGCGGACGTCTTCGAGACCGGCGATCATGTCGATGTCGTCGGCACCAGCAAAGGCAAGGGTTGGGCGGGCGCCATTAAAAGATGGAATTTTTCAAGACTAAAAGAAACACATGGCACAGGCCCTGTCGCCAGGCATCAAGGTTCACTTGGCGCTTGCAGCGATCCGTCCAGAGTTTACAAAGGCAAAAAACTTCCGGGGCATATGGGCCACGAGCGTGTTACAATTAAGAATTTAGATGTTGTCAAGGTTGATGCCGAAAACAATCTTATTGCCATAAAGGGCGCCATTCCGGGTCCCAAAGGCGGTATTGTTTTAATCAGCACTACTTTGAAAGTTTGAGGAAGGAGTAGAATTAAATGCCTAATGTATCAGTCTTTGACATGACCGGCAAAAAGGTCTCCGATATTGAGCTTTCCGAGAACATCTTCGGTATTGAGCCGAGCGTACCGGCAATGCACCTTTGTGTGGTCAGCTATTTGGCAAACCAGCGCCAGGGCACTCAGTCTACCCTTACGCGCGCAGAAGTCAGCGGCGGCGGCAAAAAGCCCTGGAAGCAAAAGGGATCCGGCCGCGCAAGGCAGGGTTCGACAAGGTCACCGCAGTGGGTTCACGGCGGTATCTCCCACGGCCCCAAACCACGCGAGTACGGTATTTCAATTAATAAAAAGGTTAGAAGACTTGCAATGAAGTCCGCTTTCACTTCAAAGGTAATTTCAGATGAGCTTGTTGTGCTTGACAGCCTGACGATTGATGAAATCAAGACAAAAGAAATCGTCAAGATTCTTGCGGCGCTTGAAACCGGCAAGAAAACGCTTATCGTTTTACCGGAGAAAAATGATATTATTTACAGAAGCGCGCGCAACATAGCAGGGGTGAAGACAACACTTGTCAGCACGCTCAATGTATATGACATCCTTAATTGCGACACAATGCTTGTCCTGAAGGATGCCGTTGCAAAGATCGAGGAGGTATACGCATGAGTAAATTAGCACAGGATATCATCCTCCGCCCGGTTATTACGGAAGCAAGCATGGATGGAACCGCGCTGAGAAAATACACCTTTGAAGTTCTCAAAACAGCGAACAAGATTGAAATCGCAAAGGCAATTGAGCAGCTTTTCAAGGTTGATGTTTTAAAAGTAAATACAAGCCATGTCCAAGGCAAGCTTCGTAAACAAAACAATTTCGAGGGTTATACACCTTCATGGAAAAAGGCAGTTGTCACCCTTAAAGAAAATTCAAAGACAATTGAGTTCTTTGACGGTATGGTCTAATCAGACTCTAAATTTCCGGCGGTAAAGTATGGAGAGTGACATGCTCCGCAAAGCCGCTAACAGGAGAGTGAAATTAATGTCGATAAAAATCTATAATCCGACAACACCCGGTAGACGCGGCATGTCGGTAACAGACTATTCGGGTCTGTCAAAGGTTGCTCCGGAAAGAAGCCTTTTGGAACCGAAAACCAAGAATTCGGGCCGCAACAGTTACGGAAGAATAACCGTTCGCCATCGCGGCGGCGGTAACCGCAAGAAATATCGTCTTGTTGATTTTAAGCGCGACAAGTTCGATGTTCCGGCAGAAGTGCTCACATTGGAATATGACCCGAACCGCTCCGCGCATATTTGCTTAATTCAATATGAAGACGGCGAAAAGAGTTATATCCTCGCGCCGAACGGACTAAAAGTCGGCGATAAAGTGGTTTCCGGTCCTAAATCGGATATCAAGCCCGGCAACGCGCTGCCGCTTATGAATATCCCTACCGGTACAGTGGTTCACAATGTTGAGCTTAATCCCGGCAGAGGCGGCCAGCTTGCGAGATCAGCCGGCAACTCGGCTCAGCTTATGGCAAAAGAGGGCGTTTACGCGCTGCTTCGTTTACCGTCCGGCGAGCTTCGCAATGTTCCGGCAAACTGCATGGCAACAATTGGCCAGGTAGGCAACGATGACCATGAGAATGTAAAAATCGGCAAAGCAGGCCGTACACGTCATAAGGGCTTCCGCCCGACAGTCCGCGGTTCTGTTATGAACCCGAACGACCATCCGCACGGCGGCGGCGAGGGCAAATCTCCGATAGGCCGTCCGGGACCGGTCACACCTTGGGGCAAACCTGCTCTGGGTTATAAGACAAGAAATAAGAAGAAACATTCCGATAAGCTTATTGTTAAGCGTCGTAACGGCAAGTAGTTGATGAAAGGAGCATAAGATTATGGGCAGAAGTGTTAAAAAGGGACCTTTCGTGCAACCAAAGCTGCTCGAGAGAGTCGTGGCAATGAATAAGGCCGGCAGCAAGCAAATTCTTAAAACTTGGAGCCGCAGCTCCACAATCTTCCCGGACTTTGTCGGACATACCTTCGCTGTTCACGACGGACGCAAGCATGTTCCCGTATATGTAACAGAAGACATGGTCGGACATAAGCTTGGCGAGTTTGTGCCAACAAGGACTTTTAGAGGTCATGCGGGCTCAAAAACTTCAAACGCAGGAAAATAAACGGTCGAAAGGAGTGTGTAAACCATGCAAGCAACCGCAAAGGTAACCTATGTGCGCATAGCGCCGCGCAAGGTTCAAATAGTTCTTGATCTGATTCGCAACCAACCTGCCGATAAGGCAATGGCAATACTGAAACACACGCCCAAGTCCGCGTGTGAACCGCTGATAAAGCTGCTGAAATCCGCAAAAGCCAATGCGGAAACAAACAATAACATGGATGTTTCCAGGCTGTATGTCGCGGAGTGCAGTGTCAGCCAGGGACCTACCCTCAAGCGTATGAGACCGAGAGCACAGGGCAGATCGTTCAGAATTAACAAAAAGACATCGCATATCACCCTTGTACTCAAGGAAATGGAATAAGCGAGAAGGAGGTTAAAAAATGGGACAAAAAATTAATCCTACCGGTTTTAGAGTCGGTGTAATTAAAGACTGGGAATCACGCTGGTATGCCAATTCAAAGGATTTTGGAAATACCCTTGTTGAGGATTACGAGCTTCGTGAATACCTGCTTAAATTGCTTGCGCCCGCAGGCGTACCGAAAGTTGAGATTGAGCGCGATGCCAAGCGCGTCCGTGTCAATGTCCACTGCG
>Ga0224523_1001354_pt1 | contig 10520 bp, 8 predicted proteins | sample CFST50metaG_FD_182732 | JGI IMG/M metagenome (GOLD analysis project Ga0224523, IMG submission 182732) | Peat soil microbial communities from Stordalen Mire, Sweden - C.F.S.T50 | ecosystem: Environmental > Terrestrial > Soil > Wetlands > Peat | place: Sweden: Norrbotten County, Stordalen Mire...
GCTAATTGAAGTAAGGGGATTTAATTCCATTGGTTGTAATTTGTCAATCATTAAAATGCAAATATACAATAACAATTCGGGAAGAAAAACTTAAATTTTTTACATTTAACGCCTATATAAAAGGCCCGGATTATTCATAAATTATTACCTTTGTTTTCAATAGCATAAAGGTAAAGGATAAACAATGGCATTTTTTAAAAACTTTGCTCTTGGCATAAGCAGTTACGGTGAAGCACACAAACTTATTTTAAAGCACAACTTATGGGGATATGTTCTTTTCCCCGGCATTATAAACCTTGCGTTATTTATCCTGGTTTTCTTTTTGGGATATTACAGCAAGGATATAGTGGTTGGCTGGATATTTAATTTCCTCGGTCTTTCAGGTGAACATCAGGGAATCATTGGTTTTCTTATAGGAATGTTGCAATTTGTAATGAATCTTTTTGTATATTTTCTCGTGTTCATCATTTATCTCTCAACTTATAAATACATCGTATTGATGATCATGCCGCCCTTGCTGGCAGTGCTATCAGAAAAAACGGATGTACTGTTAAGCGGCCGAAAATACAAATTTGAGATAAAGCAACTTTTAAAGGACATTCTACGGGGGTTATTGATAGTGCTGCGAAACCTGTTCATCGAGTTGGGCTTCTTCATCATTTTGTTTATTCTTGGCTTTATCCCAATCATAGGGCTGATATGCCCTTTCATCGTTTTCATTATTTCTATGTATTACTATGGCTTTTCAATGATTGACTATTCGAATGAACGTGCAAGACTATCGGTAAGTCAAAGTGTTATCTTTGTAAGAAAAAACAAAGGATTTGCTATTGCAAATGGCTTGATATTTTATATTCTCCTGATGATCCCTTTGTTGGGATTGCTTATTGCACCTTCGTATGCGGTTGTTGCGGCAACAATAGGAGTTGAAAAGATAAGGCAGAAAAATAAATAAAGAAATTATATGGAAAATTTAAAAATATCGGCTGTTTCGTACCTGAACACGTTGCCATTTGTTTATGGTATTAAACACTCAGGAATTCTTACAGATTGCGATATGCAGCTTGACATCCCTTCCGATTGTGCAAGAAAATTCTTAAGGAAAGAAGTTGATATAGCACTTGTACCTGTTGCCGCCTTAAAAGAACTTAGTTCATATCGTATGCTGAATGATTACTGCATAGGAAGCAATGGTAATGTAAGGACCGTGGTGTTATTATCAAAGGTTCCTCTCGGGCAGGTAAAATGCATTCATCTCGATTATCATTCTCTTACTTCAGTAAACCTGGTAAAAGTTCTTGCAAAGAAGCAATGGAAAATAGATCCAGAATGGATTAATCTTGATGAAATGACAGAGCAAAATATGATCCGTCTGGAAAGCATTGTAGCAATAGGAGATAAAGTTTTTTTACTGGAAAAGGAATTTGAATATGTTTATGACCTGGCAACGGAATGGAAAAATTTAAATGGTCTGCCTTTTGTCTTTGCTTGCTGGATATCAAAGGAGCATATAAAAGAAGATACCATTGCTAAATTCACGCAGGCATTGGCCTGGGGAGTTAGAAATAAACAGAAGGCTATAGTATCTTTATTCGATACGAAAAAATTCCCTCATGTTGATATTAAAGAATACCTCGAAGAAAATATTGATTATATTTTTGATGCATCAAAACATAAGGCATTAGAGCTTTTCCTGAGTTATCTTGATGATCAGATAATAAAAAAATAAACAACTCAGAGGGGTGAATGAAAGATTGTTATTATTTTTTCAATCTTTTTTCGCCCATTCTTTAGTTATAATTTCTATTTTAGCAGAACAAAATTTAACCATTAAAGACCTCGTATTATGAAAAAAAGGCTTTTAATTCTGATTCTATTAATCAGCGTTTACTTAACAAGTAATTATGCCGGAACTCCAAAAACTACAGGCCCTTCGAAAGCCACAACAGAATTGGGAAAGAAAAAACTATTCAAGCGGATGAAAGCTTATTTCAGGTACCGCGGTGAAGATTATAATGGAGCTTTACGCATTTATCGCGAGATATATGAAGTGAATAAAAATGATGCAAAGATCAATTTCCTTATAGGAAAATGTAATGTACAATTAAACAACATGGATGATGCACTGGTGTATTTAAAGAAAGCTCTCAAACTCGAGCCCACTGTTGATAAAAGTATACATTTCTATATTGGGGAGGCATACCAGTATCTTGGCAAGATTGACAGCGCTGTTATTGAATATAAAGCTTATGAATCCACTTTTAAAAATTCAAAACCATCTGAAAATGACCCTGTAGTTGATCTGCTTTCACAGGCAGAAACAGCCCAAAACATGATGGCACATCCTGTGAATGTTACCATAACCAATATGGGGCCAGAAGTAAATTCGGAGTTCGATGATGGCATGCCGCAGATATCAGCTGATGGAAATACCCTAATCTTCACATCAAGAAGGTCGGATACAAAGGGTGGTGGGATTGACCCAAACACAGGGCAGTATTATGACGATGTGTATATGTCAGTATATGATGAGGCCTCCAAGAAATGGAAAGCTGCTGACGATGTAGAAGGGGACCTGAATACTGCTGGACACGATGCTGTGCTGGGGATGTCAGCTGATGGTAAAACCATTTTTGTTTACCGTAACATTCCAAAAGTTACAGGCAGTGGTGATATTTACTTCTCAACAAAAAAAGCGGATGACAAATGGTCGAAACCAAAACCTCTGGCAAAACCAGTAAATTCGACATTTTTTGAAGGGTCATGCAGTTTGTCACCAGATGGAAGTTGGCTTTATTTTGTAAGTGAACGTAACGGAGGCTACGGCAATGCTGATATCTGGAAAAGTAAGCGACTCGGAAAGAACATATGGGGAAAACCTGTAAATCTTGGCCCAGTAATAAATACGGAAGGTGATGAAATGAGTGTGTTCATGCATCCCGATGGTAAAACTCTTTTCTTTTCATCAAATGGACATAAAACAATGGGGGGTTATGATATTTTCATGTCGCAAATGAAAGCTGATTCAACATGGACTGAGCCTGTGAACCTGGGATACCCTATTAATACAACCAAAAACGAGCTCACCTTTACCATGACAGCCGACGGTAAAAAAGCATATATCACGAGTAATAAACCTGGTGGATTGGGCGGAGCAGACATATATGAGATAGATATGACCAAATACGACTTCCCTATTAAGATTGAAGGTCAGGTAACGACAGCCACAGTAGCACCAAAAGTTGAAACTGATCTGTCAATACTGAAAGGTAGCGTGATCGAATCAAGCGCTGCACAGGCCTTGGAAGCTGAAGTATCAATTAAGGATGTTGCCACCGGGAAAATATCAAAGGTACTTACTTCAGAAACCGGCGATTATTTTATTACTCTCAAAGGTGACAAAGAGTACGAGATAACTGTTGAAAAAGAAGGTTACAAGAAATATTCAGAAAAAGTGACGCTACCTTATGATAAGGATAAAACCTATACATTGGTTAAACTTATTGTTCTTGAAAAACTGCCGGAAGAAAAGAAATAGTTACCGATTGCTGGTTGATAGCAAATGACTATTGACCTATTTTTAATTCAACACTTTTAATGAAAAAATATTTTTTTATTTCTGTTTTCTTTTTATTGTTCTCGGCATATTCATTTTCGCAGCAAGATGGTATTTACCCATTGCCCCGACCAAAGAATTGCCAAACTGAAAATACTTGTCCCCGAAATACGCTGTTTCATGAAACCGCATTCAGGTTCGGTTATTTAGGATTTAACTTTAACTCTATCAACTGGGATCATACACTTGTGTGCCGTTCAAGCTACCTAATTACTATGAGACTGGGAATAGATTATTATTCATTTGCAAAGCTACGTTCTGCAGGAATTCCATTTGAGCTTAACCTGATGATAGGCGGGGGCGCTCTGATGTTTGAAACAGGCGTGGGGTTAAATTACCTTTACATTTATAAAAATTATAATGAAATTATTCCTGAAAGATTCCAAGATCATCTCAGCTATCTTACAGCAACAGGCAGGTTGGGTTTACGGTACGAGAAACTGCATAGCATCTTTTTCAGGGCCGGATACACACCTCAATATTCTTTAATGAATAATAATCAAATCACGATCATTAATAAAAAAAATGTTGCCGTAATACATGACCACAAATTATATTCCATGGTTAGTGTTGGGGTTGGATATACCTTCTAACTATGCAAGGTAATGCGAATCTTTTCCAATTACTCCTGAAAAAACTTTCCTTGCCATGTATCCCGCTCTTCCATTCTTTTCTCGATCTTTTGCAATATCTGGTCGGTACGCAATAAGCCAAAACCTCCGGTTACATGAAATGCCGGGGGTACTTCGGCAGTGAACCTTTCAATCATTATTGCCGGATTCAGCCTTTCGCAGAAATGAATTATGAAATCAATATATTCATGGAGTTTAAAAATATTGAATTGTTCCGGATTTGAATGAAACATTGCTTCTAACGGCGTATCCTTGATTATCTGCAACTGGTGAAATTTTATGGAGGACACAGGTAACTTAGAAACAATAGCGGCTTCCTTAAGCATATCTTCTGCACTTTCACCAGGCAAGCCAAAAATTAAATGAATACCTGTATAAATATTTCTCATTGATGTATCTGAAATAGCTTTTACAGATTGCTCAAAAGTATGCCCCCGATTTATCTTTTCGAGGGTTTTATTAAAGCATGATTCTACACCATATTCGACCGAGATAAAATAATTACTACATAATTCCTGCAAATAATCCAGCTTTTCATCATCAATGCAATCAGGGCGGGTGCCAATGACAAGACCTATTACATCGGGATGTTGCAAAGCTTCCTCGTATTTTTGCTTTAAAATTTTCAAAGGAGCATATGTGTTTGAAAAAGCCTGGAAATAGGCAAGATATTTCCCGGCCCGTCGATAACGCACTGTATGAAATTCTATTCCTTCATTTATTTGCTGTTTGATGGATTTTTCAGGTGAGCAATAAGAAGGGTTGAATGCCGCATTGTTACAATAGATGCATCCACCTGTTCCAACTGTTCCATCTCTATTGGGACAGGAGAATCCGGCATTAATAGAAAGCTTCTGAATCCTCTCGCCAAACTTTTGCTGACAGTAATTGGTGTAGGCATTAAAGCGACGCTGATGATTCCAGGGATAGTTCAAATTTAAGATTTACATTGTACGATATGTGATTTTGAATCCGGCTCTTGTGAATTAAATTTATTACCCGGTTATTCTTTCGTGAAACTTATCAAGAACTGTAAGGCTTACTTCATCAGATTTCACATCTTTTGCCATGTCTTCATCATATTCGAAAGGATCTTCCATGTCTGCAATAAGGAAAATAATGGAAAATATAACAAAAGTGAAAATGGAAACAATAATTATTCCTCCCCACCATGTGTTTGGGTCGGTTTGCAAAAAGCAGTACAACAGGATGAAAAGTATCGTGATAACCCTGATGGACACAAAAACAGAAGGCATAAAATCAGTATCTTTAATAACATCAACACGGCTGAGCATCTTCTTTATATTTGCCTGTTCGTTTCTCAATCTGGCCATAAATGGAGGAACCACATTCTTATCCATCTCGGCAAAATCATCATTGAATGAATCAAGCAGATCATAAATCTTTGTATTCCTCCCCAGGAAAAAATCCTTCTTTAGCATAGGTACAAAAAGCCTGACCTTTTCCTGCAAGGCCTTTGCTCCATGGTTTTGATAGCTTTTCCAGGCTATACAGGTTTCCTGCCAGATAATAAATAAAGAAGCCGCCATGTCATTAGGCAACTTTTCACTCTCTTTATAATCGGAAATAACTCCAGCAAGAATAAATCCCATGATAAAAATGATGCCAGTCAGGATACTCGGAAAAAAGGCAGTCATATCTTTTGGAATAAATTCCCATCCTGCATAATGCACCCCAACCTTTATAGCCGCTGCAACAATTACCAGTGGTAGCACGCTGAAGAATAAATGAAACTTACTTTTGGTTATAATTTTCATAAGCACAATTTTTTATTAATGATTTTAAATTCTCCTTTTCCCTTATCACTTGATGAACTTTATATATGATATTTTACCTTTAATATTGACTTCTACAAAATAAAACCCATTCTTCAGACTGCTGATATCAACGGCATCGATGACTGTGCCTGCATTGTTTCCGGTTCTTTTTATAAGAGTTTGCTTACCTACAGCATCAAAAATATTTATTGTATAATCCCCAGCTGATTCAAATTGAACATTGATTATGTCGTCTGCAGGATTTGGCCAAACCGAAACAGGAGCTTTAATTAAATAATTATTGCTAATTCCGGTTGATGGACATGATAACTGGTATGTTATTCTTGGTGAAGAGGAAAGTGAATCAACGAAAACGCCCCATGAAGGTGTATTTCCTTTTAGATAATAATTCAGATATATTTTAACAAAATCAAGTGTAACATCCTGTTGATCGGCCCTGGGTAATGGTGGTACCGTGTTACCACATGTTGATTCACCCAAAGTGCAGTTGAAATTATAATCAGCAAAATAACAATGACTACCGTCGGTTATGCTCATATAAACTTTACAGGCACTGGCTAAAGCATTATACATAGGTATCTGATTGGTAGCCGAAGGTGCGACACAATCAGCAGTACCCGATAAAACCAGGGCAGGTATAGTGACTGAGGCAGCCGCAGTTGTAGAAGATGGCGTTGTTTCAGCAGCAGCAAATGTTACCATGCAAGTTGGTATGGTATTATTTTGGCAGGCAAGAAACGAAGAACCTCCGCCCATTGAATGACCCATTACAGCAGATGTGGCACCAACATGATTATAAAAAGTTGAGCTGCTATTTAACCCTTCGCTTTGAATTTTATTAATTAGAAAAGCAAGGTCTGCGCCAAAGTCGGCATGAACAGGAGAAATGCTTCCTTCCGTAGTGGGAAGAGCAACGATATATCCCAAAGGCACCATTGCATTATAGAAATATGAATATACGGAAGCCGACATTACAAAACCATGTCCGAAAACAATCACGGGAAATTGACCCGTTGCAAATGGAGTGTTATCACCTGCAGAAGTTGCGGGGTAATAAATTTCTGTCGCAACACTTCTATTGCTACGAGCGGGATCGGTGTATGTAACCGACATATGCCCCACAGATTGGGCAATAGAATGAATACTAATATAAAGTATAAAAAATGTAGCGAATAGGAACATTTTCTTTTTCATAAATACCAATTTAGTGAAGTTTTTATAAATATAAATCAGACACCATTGTCTTTTAGGATTCAGAAGCCCTGTTAATGATCTTCATAATTGAGAACATAATTATAGCGGAAAGAAGCGCAATGATTATGATGAGCAGGAAGAACTGCCATAATTCCCATTTCTGATAGAACCTACCTATAAATCCTGCGAGGTAATTTCCACAAGCAGTAGCGGCCAGCCAGCCTGCCTGCATTGTTCCACGTAGTTTGGGCGGTGCAACTTTGGCAACAAATGAAAGTCCCATAGGACTGGTGAATAATTCTGCGATGGTCAAAGTAAAATAAATTGAGATCAACCAGTAAGGACTGACAGCCATACCAGCATAAGCAGGTATTCCGGTTATCGCATTGCCGCCTGTTGAAGCCACACTCGGTAATCCTGTGGAAGCGATAAGCATAATACCAAAGCCAATGGCTGTGATGATCATTCCATAACCGATCTTGGTAGGCGGATTTGGCTCCTTATTCCTTTTACGGAGAAAGGTGAAGAAAGCCACGATAACGAATGTCAAAAACACAACAAACATGGGATTAAAAGCCTGGAATAACTCAGGTCCAACTTCAGCACTTGTAAAGCGGGACAGTGAAATGCCGATCCATGTTCCGCCACCAGCAATCAGCAATAATCCCAAAAGCCGCATATTCATTTTAACCTGCTTTCCAAAGTTGATCGCAATTCCAATGATCACAGCAAAGATGGATAACAAAGTGGGGACATTGAACAGCAAAAAGGTGTACTTACTAACAGAAAGATTTGTGTAATTCTTCGCAAAGAAGGTTAGTGTTGAACCGTTCTGATGGAAGGCCATCCAAAAGAAGATCACGATTATGAAAACCAACACCAGTGCAAAAATGCGATCCTTGGTCTGTTTGGGTGTAAGTTCAACCACTTTTTCACCTGTTGCCTTTTTATTTTTATGCAGGTAATCACTTTCCTTATAGGTTTTGCGGAAGATCAGGAAAATAGCCAGCGAGATAACCATGGAAAAGCCAGCGGCAGCAAAGCCCCATGAATAACCATTTGAAATAGCATCGATATAATGCTGGGCAAACGCCCTGATCTCTGCTCCATTTGCAACCCTCGTTATGTTTTGTATTTGCTCGGGGGTGGCGACATTATTCAGCAGATCATGCGCGATCTTTGGAATTGAAGGATCATAAGTAAAACCACTGTTTGCAAGAAGAGTCACTTTTAAATAACCAGCAAGGTGAGGAGCAAAGAAAGCGCCTATGTTGATGAACATATAATAGATACTGTAAGCAGCATCACGAAGATGGCTCTTTTCAGATCTTTCATAAAGATTACCCACTATAACAGCCACATTTCCTTTAAAGAAACCTACGCCCAGCGCGATCACAAAAAGAGCAATGTAAAGCACCATCAAATGATTTTGAGCCTGTGATAACAGAAGGTATCCTCCCATCATGGTGAAAAGCCCGACAATAACTGTTTTCCCATAACCAAAACCTGCGTCGGCTATGATGCCACCCAGCAGAGGAAGGAAATAAATGCCTGCAAGAAAAATACCGTATAAACCTGCAGAAGCCGTTTCATCCATACCAAAATGGTCCTGCAGAAACAAAGTAAAAATAGCAAGCATGGTGTAGTAACCAAAGCGCTCTCCCATGTTGGAAAGAGCTAACACATAAAGTCCCCTGGGGTGTCCTTTAAACATCGTTTTATTTTTTTTAATTAGTACTAATTGGGTTGATTGATTGAGTTCGCAATAATATTAAAATTTTATTCGCAACTGCGCTTTCACTTCTGATTTTAAATGTCCATCTATTTGGGTTAGTCCGCTTCCAATCATATTCCGGTTGCTAAAATTTGTTTGTGCAAATCTAAGCCAAAAATCAACATTTCTGTTAAAAGAATATCTTGCAGTTATATAAAACCGGCTTCCTTTGTAATAAAAAGCAGGTATTGAGTATCCATAAAGCACATCACTTTCATACGAATAAATCCTGCTATCATAAGTGTCAGCATCAAAAAGGGCATACCGTAAGGAGAAAGAAAGCGGGCTTTTCATTTTCTTGTAAGCAATGTCCTGGTATATGATATAACCTTTCTGCGGAGATCCAGCCCCTATTCTATACCTGACAAACTCAACGCGATTTTTTAATGTAATTGTTTTAGAAACTTTGTAAGAGGCATTAAACCTATAACTTTGTTTCAGCGTTTTTGAAGGGATACTGAACACATCAACTATCGCCGGATCATTGATCTCTTTACCGGTTTGCCTGTAGCGAACATACATCTCAAGTTTTTTATTCGGTTTCCAGTTTGCCTGTACAGAATAATCCATAGCATTGGAAGGCGCATCAACACGGTATTTCAGCCAGGGAAACATCATGTTATCAACGTAAGCATTCACAGTAACCGCTTTTGAAGGTTTTAAGAGAACACCAAAATAAAGTCCTTTTTCATTGGCAGGGCTGCTGCTTTCGGCGAATGCCGAACTGTAAAGAGCCTGGTATCTTTTATCATAATTTCTGTAAAGCAGAGAAAGAGAAAGTTTTTTATCCAGGCTGATTAACATCCCTGTCAGCAAAGCCCGGGCGTTGTTTTCGCTTTGAGAGATCTCGCCAAAGATGTTCATGTTTTTGAAAATATAGCTGTAGTCAATGCCAAAGTTGGTATTTTCTTTACCATTAAATTCAAACTGATTGTACAATTGTAGCTGGCGCTGAAGGTCAGCGCTGTATTCACTTTTAAAAGCTGTTGCCCCAATATTTACTTTTTTAGTTTTGTAGCAAACATGCCCTCCAAAAGCTGTTTCACTTATAGCATCCTTATCGGTAATTTCGCCCGGTGTGGAATGCAAACCGGTTTGCTGCAGTGAAGAGATGTACAATACTTCGCTTGTTGATGAATCAATTCCTGTTATATTGGCATCAATTTTCTTTTGTGAATAAAATAATGAAAGCTCGAAATTACTTATCCCCACAGTGGTTCCAACACCACGCATAAACATATTATCTGTGACAGAAGTGTAAGGACTTATGCCCTGCCCGTTTTTTTTGATACCAGTCCCGTCTGAAGATTTTCCGAAACCCAGTCCTGTCCACAAGGTCAATCCTTGTCCAAACTGCGCCTGGAAATCGCCAACAGCAAGCGCTTTCAGCACACCGAAATTTTTCAAATATAAATGAGCAGAATAAAAATCAAATCCATTCTTTTCAGTTCCTTTGAAAAACTGCTCACCTGCATCTTTCTCGGCCGTTATACCCAGACTGATAT
>Ga0224523_1001355_pt1 | contig 10519 bp, 9 predicted proteins | sample CFST50metaG_FD_182732 | JGI IMG/M metagenome (GOLD analysis project Ga0224523, IMG submission 182732) | Peat soil microbial communities from Stordalen Mire, Sweden - C.F.S.T50 | ecosystem: Environmental > Terrestrial > Soil > Wetlands > Peat | place: Sweden: Norrbotten County, Stordalen Mire...
CAGTGGGCTCGTCCTTCTTCCTCGTCACGAGGCACCTTGTACCCCTTTCCGTGCCCTTCGCAACGACTGGCACTGCACCCAACCATCTGGATTTGCGCCCCTTTTCGCCGATCGTATACTGGGACAGGATGGGATGGGCCAGCCACGACCGAGAAAGCACATGGACAGGCCTTGGCTGCCTCCCCAACCGTCAACTCCCCTCCCTCGATTCGTCTTGCCGTGTCCAGCCGTTTCCAAGCTTTTTCGCTCAAGAGCATCCCCCCTTCTGCCAGGAGGGGGGCGACATTTTCACCGACCTGTTAGTAGGACATTTTCACTGACCTTCAACAGCGGGCTCGTTCGGCCTTCTAGGCTCAGAAACTGCGCCGCCGAAACCAGGTTCAGCAGCTCGCGGCGATTGCTCGTCAGAAACCGATAGGTCATCTGGTCGAATTGTACTGGCGCTGGGTAACAGGTCTGGCTTCCGCGTTGGACGACACCACAGCCAAGATCGATGTCCACGACACACATCGACAAGTCGGCTCGGGTCGCGCGAAGCTTGGCCCACGCCTTCCAGACCGTTCCCGTCCAGACTTTCTGTGTCCCGTCGAAGAATTCTGCCTGGGCCTCCTCGTTCGGAGGGTTGCAGTCGTGGAGAACGATGGTTCCCCCGGGACTGAGGTACCGGAGAGAATTCTCAACGTCGCGCTCGACCTGATCTGCCAGGTGAAGCCCATCTATGAATACCAGGTCAAACTCCGCCGCGCGACCATTCGCATCCATCATGCTGAAGAAATCGTCCGACCTCATTACGTGCCCTAGGGGTGCCAAGGGCGCCGGATCAACAGCCTCTTTTCTGGCGACCCTTATCCGGTTGAAGGTAATCCTGGGATTTCTCACCCCGATCTCAAGGTATCTAGTGTACCCACGACTGCGAACCAGATAGTTCAGCAGGTGATATCGCTTCCTCAACGTCAAGGAGTGCCATGACTCCAACAACCGAGTCATGCGCGAAATATAGGTGAAGCGACCGGGTAGAGAAAGGCGGAATACGCAAAGTAGCGCAATCATCTCTTGCTGCCTCGCAGTGGAACTGGCATGGCTGTGCGAAGATATCCTTCCCTCCGGGCCAGCCTTTTCGCCGTCATCCGCCGGGGCCTCGGGGACGCGGCAGTCCCGGTGCGAGGCAGGAATGGCACCATCGATCCGGCCGACGGTTCCGATCATCTCATCCATCACGACTTGCTACTTCATGCGGCGTTCATTCAGGGACATGACTCACAGGGCTATTCGACTTTTCGCCCACATTCCGACCCGGCGCGCCCGCAGGTTGCGATCATCCACGCCAAGTGCACTCCTTGTTCCACCTCAATTCGGACCGTCGCCAGCGGCCAGCGAGGGTCCCACTTTCACCAGAATCACCGGGGCCAGGGACCCACCCGGTGGCGCGGAGACGGATCTTCGCGCTGCCCGTTGGCGCGAGGGTGGCGTAGGGCATCTGCCGCGACCGTGGCGACAGCGCGGGGCTGAGCGTTCCCTCCCGGACAGGCTGGTGATGCTCAGAAACTGCTCGGCTTGTAGCCTTTCCCCTCGAGGATGAAGGTCTCTGCGCGCTCGGTGACCCTTGAGCGAGCGTGTTGCGCGAGATGAGATAGCGCAGATTCAGGTGGTGGCTGGGGACGCGGCCAAGCACGTCCTCCCAGACTTCCAGCCAGCAGGCGCCCGTGTTGGTCCCGTCCACACACAACACAACATCGACGGGACTGCCGCGCCACAGCCACAGCACCGACATCAGCCGCCGCACTTGCAGGGCTCGTGGCACCTTCGCCACTGGGCCTTTCAGCGTGATCTGACTGTAGGCCCCGTGGTGCAGGGGCCGCAATTCCAGGGAGAGCGGCCTTGGGTCCATCGGCTATCTCCTTGTCGGGCGCGACCACAGATGCCGGAGTCGTCAACTTTTGGGAACCATGATCCCTCACGCGGCGGTCTCGCTCGCGGACGCGGCAGGCGCGCTGGTTAGGAATGTCCCCATTCCAAGTAGAAATGTCCCCTTGGGTCCTGGGGCGAAGATACCACGGCAGGGGTCGGGACGACGTGGTCCCGCTGTCCGTTGGACTTTGGGCGGCGGGTGCGGAGCTGGATCGGCATAGGGGCCTCGACTGATCGTCAAGGACCCCTGCCACACCACCCGGCATGCGGGTCCGCACCGGGCGGTTCGCGAAGTTGAGGTTGCGTGGCCAGTCGGGGCACGCTCAGCTGGTCGAAGTAGCGATTGGGAAGTGCCACATGAATGATTCTACCCGAGTTCATCCACCAGCGGCGACAGTTCACGGCCACTACGTCGGCCGCGTCCTCGGACATTCCACGAGCCCGCAGTTCCCGATAGACGGTCGATTGCTGTCCCTAGTGTTTCAAGAAGCCCGCAGGCGACGGCGAATCCATCGGTCGAGGTTGTCAAAGATGCGGGGCGTGTCCGCGAGACGGTAGTATTCCTTCCATCCGCGCAGGTATTCGTCCAGCCGTTTGCACACTTGTTCAATGCTTCGCCCGCCCGTCCGCTTCGTGATGTCGCGGATTCTGTCTTTCATTGTGGCAAGGGCCTTGTCCGCCACCCGCCGCCTCACCGTCGAATCCCTGGCCACCCAAAATGAGTAGCCCAGAATCTTCCGCTTCCACGCCAGGTCTACCGCGCTTTTCGTCTCATTGATTCGGAGCCGCAACCCCGCGTACAGCTGCCGCAGCAGCCCCATCACGCGCTCGCCCGCGCGCCGCGACCGCACGTATACGTTGCAGTCGTCAGCGTAGCGGCAGAATGCGTGCCCGCGTTTCTCCAGCTCCTTGTCCACTTCGTCGAGCAGCACGTTGGCCAAGAGCGGTGACAGCACTCCCCCCACACAATGGAATAATCTGGCCGTCGAGAGGTCGCTCAGCCTCACGATCGGGGCCGGCGCCCTCGCTTTCAGGGTTCGTGATGGCAGGCACGCGGTAGACCACGGTGGCGCCTTCTTCGCCGATCTCGACGCGGGAGACGAGCGTTCGGATTATCTGGCGGCGTTGCTGCCAATCAAGGCGATCAAGGCCGGCTCGAACATGCGCGGAGAAATCAGTGAGGCGACCAACGATGGCGGTGATCTCGACCGTCTGCGTGAGTTGCTTCTCTGCTTGCCCAAGTTCCTCGCGCGCCCGCACGAGGCGTGCGCGGACCCGTTCGCTGCGCGCGACGAGGTCATCGAGTTCAATGGCTCCAGCCTCGTAAGCATCACGCAGGCGCCGTAGGACTTGCTCCTGGTTGACGACCATCCTCGTCGCGTCGTCTCGTTGGGTGCGCATTTCCGCGATCGTCCCGTCCTCGGATCCTCGCCTCGTCCATTCCTCGACCACTTGACGAGGATCTTCGAGAATGCGGCGCACGGAATCCCAGACAAAGCCATCGAGTTGATCCACGCGGACCTGTGGATTGTGGCAAACCCGACCGCCGTCGAATCGGTAGGCGTCGCTGCCGACGCAGCGATAGTAGGCATACCGCCTGGGCTTACCTTTGGCGGCCGCCGGAGAAACTCGTTTGCCGTAGAACGCATAGCCACAGCGTCCGCAAACGACAAGACCCTGCAACAGGTACGGCTGACCTCGCGCATTTCGCGCGGCCAAGCGACGGTTCCGTTCTAGCTGCTCGTGTGCGGCCGCGAAGGTGTCCGCCGACACGATGGGGGGAACGGGAATCGAGACCCATTCCTCGGGGGGCTTGTCTCGGCATGTGCTTTTGGCCCGCCGGGGGACGACGTTCTTATTGCGAATCGGCCGCAAGAGCTGTCGGCGTTCGACCGATTCCGTCTTGCCATAAGCCGCCTGCCCCGCGTACGCAGGGTTGCGCAAGATCGCCCACACCACCGAGCGATCCCAGTGACCCTTCCCGGTCCTGGTCGGCACACCCTGCGCTCGTAGCCGCCGCGTGATTTCGCCAATCGAGACCTGCTCCTCGACGAGCCAGGAATAGATCGATCGCACGACCTTGGCTTCGTGCAGAAGCACCTGATAGCGCGCCGGCTCGTTGTCCGTCCGGCGTATGTACAGATAGCCATACGGTGCGCCTGACAACGGGCTGACGGCTCCGCTTCGTGCCTTGTGGAGTTTCCCTCGACGGTAGCGCTCCATGATCTTGGCGCGCTCGTATTCCGCGATCATGCCCTGCACCTGCACGAGCAATTCGTCCTCCGCGCTCCGTCCTACCGGCCCCTGGAGGAAGACGACGGAGACACCGTGCTGCGACAGCTCATCGAGAAGCAAGACCTGATAAGCATAGCGGCGCGCCAGTCGGTCGGGGTTATGCACATACAACACGTCGATGCCACCCTCGGCAGCACGGTCGCGCAGCCGCTCAAGCGCAGGCCGGACCAACGTCGCCCCGCTGTAACCCTCGTCCACGTAGATATCCGATGGCAACATGACGTGCCCGTCGGCCTGCACCCGTTCCTGCAACATCGCGATCTGACTGGCTACCGTTGCCTGCTTCGCCTGCTTCTCGGACGAGACACGCGCGTACAGCGCCACGGTCTTCACGCCTTCTCTCCCCGTCGGCCCTGTTGCGGCCATTGCGGCATACTGGCTGCTGTTTGCTGAACGTCTCGCACTCTTGCTCGACGGATCGGGACCACCATCTCGTACGCAACCCGCAGGAAGTCGCGGCTCAGTCGAGTCGGCTCGAAGCGAATTCGGATCGTGAATGACCGGCGGACCACCGGCGCCAGGATGACGTGGCACTGAACATCTGTCCAGAAACCGCCCGGCTGGGTCCTCGCTCACCGCTTCCTCCTATCCGGTGTCCGCTGCCGCAGCGCCACCCGCGAGATACCCGAGCGCCAGCGAAGTTTGTCAATTGTGTGGGGGGAGTGATTGGCCCGCCTTGCGGCGTTCCCTCGTACCGCTCCATCGCCACCCCATGGGCCATGATGCCGGCCCCAAGGTAGCGTCGGATGAACGCCTTGGCCAGCTTCCACACGGTGCGAAGAGTGACTGATCGGAACGTGAAATCACGTCAGCGAAGATTTCCCTTGACTCGTTCTCGCCCTTGGAATAGGCATCTTCGTGTTGTCACGCTGAGGCAGTCGGAGCGGCGTGCGTAGATGTTGTTTCGTTCTACGAAATCCTGGATCGAGAGACAACTGAAGCGAGCAGCATGAGGTTGGCGCTGCCGAGGAGACGGCCGTCCAACAGAAGAAGTTAAACCTTCGTGAGGTCCGTGAGGTCCGGTCCAAAAGGAGAGAGACTCATGATCAAAACACGCGTTTTTGCGCCATTGGCTTTCATTGCCTCCATAGCTTCCAGTTGCGACTCCCCTCCCGTTCTGTCGACAGAAGAGCGGGAGGCTCCAATTGTTTATGGCCTTGCCACGGCGGCCCGGCCTGAAGTGGGAGTGTTTCTTTTTTCATCCACGAGGTGCACTGCCACACTGATCGGGCCACGCGAGATCCTGACGGCAGCCCATTGCGTCAACTATGTTCCTCAGCAACGGGGCGGAACATTTGCGATAAACTACAACGCCGCGGGGGCCTATAACGTCGGGATCGCGCGAACGCTCAGCTTTGTTTGGGGCGGGAGTGGGAGCCAAGATCTTGCGGTGGGACAGCTACTGAATGCGGTTTCCACGTCTGTCGCGACGCCAGCGACGATCTCAACCACTCAACCGTCATCAACGTGGTTGACCGTAATGGGGTATGGGTGTTACGCGCGCAACCTGACGGATTTCGGGACAAAGAGGTATACGCAGTATTACTACTCGGGCGGAGACTCATACAACTACTGTTTTGGGGACTCGGGTGGACCTACATTCCTCGGAACCTTACCGAACAATGGAGCAATTGTGCGCGTAGCGAGTGCTTTCGACACTGGCACTGGGGCCGACGTCGGGGCAGATCCAGTTACCTATCGGGGCGATATCAATGCGATGGTAGCTGCAATGGAAACCCCCGGCGTTTCATATCGCGGTCAAGTGCAAAGTATTGGCTACCAGGCGGCCCGGGTCAATGGGGCGACGGCCGGGACGACAGGGCAATCGCTGCGACTCGAAGGGATTCAGGTGTGGTCGGCGAGTCCCGGTGTCAGCATCTGTTACCGAGGCTTCGTACAGAACATTGGATGGCAGACCGAGGTCTGTGACGGAGACCTTGCTGGGACGGTAGGCCAATCGCTGCGAATCGAGGCATTCACGGCTCGCCTGGCAACGAAGGGCAGTTATTCAACCATATGGTACAACGCATATCTCCAGGACACCGGCTGGCAAGGCTGGATGAGCAATGGCCAGATGGCGGGAACGACGGGGCAGGGTCGACGCATTGAGGCGATCTCGATCGTGGTTCAATAGTAGCAGGTCAGTTGCCGTAGGCACCGGCATCACCCGGCGGCGCAGGCTGCCGGGTATAGGGTCGGGTAGGACGATGGCGCGGACCGGGCTTCGAATGATGCCGACGTTTCCATCGTCCCCCCTAAGATTCCGTACGGCGAGTTTTCCCCAGTACGGCTCCAAGGCTGGCCTTTCCGTCGGGGCCTTCCCCTTGTCCGTGCAGGTTAAGCCTACTCCCGGCATACCCTGTCCGTGCTCGGGTTTGCGTCCGACGTTCGCGTCCTCCGTGGCCGCACCGAAACCTCGATCAGAGTCGAGGAAGCCGGCTCGGTTTGACGCCGCCATGCGAGCGGCACACGCCGCTCTACCCCAGGGGCCCTCGCTCCGGTTCGGGTTGTTCTGTCCCGCTCCATCATCGCTTAATCGGCCCCATCCGCCCCACTCGCAGGCACGTCGCGATTTCCCGGCAGTGCCGGTTATACGCAACGCCTTCGCTGTGCGGGAGCGCCTAGGCGACCCGCGAGTGGTTCCGTGCTTTCGCTGTCCGCTCTTTCCGAACATGCCGCCCTCTACGCCCCCGGAGTTCTCGCCGGCTGCTCGTTCCCAGATGTACTCTTCGCCGACGACAATGGCCTTCGCCCAACTATCTAGGGCTCGGCGCGCTCGACTTCCCCGCCATCCGCTTCGGGCGGGCACACTCTTTCGGGGTCTCCTGGTTCGCTTGTGGTCTTCGACCTTCGCTACGGCCTGTCCGTTTGCTCGCCCTCCTGGCGGATCGGACCGACGCACGGGCGCACCCGCACACCAGCCCACGAGGACTTCTACGTCTGCGCTTTCGCCAGGTTGGTCTCCCTTCCTGACGGCAGATATGACTACGGTGCTCCCTGGGAGGGCTACACCGGCGGGACTTTCACCCGCTAGAACGTCAGCTAGCATCGCTGCACGATATAGTTTAGGCGTGTAGGTGTGTGTAGGTGACAGAAAATCTGTCATCAGCCATTTTGCAGATGCGATTCGGTGAAGGCAAAATGGTGCTTGAAGCGACCATGCTCCATAGAGATCGATCCCGTATTGCACAAAGTAATTGGTGAGTGGCTCCTTGTCCGCTGGGGCGAAGTCGAGCAACAAGAGCAGGCTGGCGTAGCTGACGGCGAACGCCACGTGCTGGCCGTAACTGGGCATGTACTCAAGGCGAAGCGTTGCATGGGACCTCCCGTGCGGTGTTTTCGCACGCCGAACGCCACGCTCCCCGATTTTCCTCTAGCGACTCGATCGGAAGTTGACACGAAGCCTTCGGTCGGCCGACTATCGCGGTCTTTCGCCGTGGCCCGATTCGCTGCGGTGATTCGATTCTGACGACTCGGGAATGGGACCAAGATGAAACAGCGGCGACTGCTCTTCGCACTCTTCTTCCTGTCTGGATTTTGCGGGTTGCTCTACCAGGTCGTCTGGCTGCGCATGTGCTTCGCCTCGTTCGGGGTGATCACGCCGGTCCTGTCGGTGGTCATTTCGGTGTTCATGTTCGGCCTCTTCACCGGCTCGTGGCTGGCCGGCCGTCTGGTGGAAAGCCTGACGGCGAAGACCCGCTTGTCCGCGGTCTGGTTCTATGCCCTGGCCGAGCTGCTCATCGGGGTTGGCGCCTTTGCCGTTCCCTATCTGCTCGGCCTGGGAGAAAGGGCCTTGCTCCCAGTCGGCCAATCCGATTCAGCAGCCTACCTGCTGTGGTCGGCTCTTATCATCGCGGGCTCCATCTTCCCGTGGTGCTTCTTCATGGGCACGACCTTCCCCTTGATGATGGCCTACATCAAAGAGCAGTCAAAGGAGGAAACCGCGAGCTTCAGTTTCCTCTATTTGGCGAACGTCATCGGCGCCATGACCGGCACGCTGGTGACGGCGGTCGTCTTGATCGAGCTACTCGGCTTCACCAACACCTTGCGCTTCGCCGCGGCGGTGAACCTAATCATCGCGATTAGGGCGGGCTTTCTTGGATTCGGCAGTCTGCGTAACCGCGCGGACCAACCCGTTGTTCGCACCAAACCTTCGGCCGAGCAAGGGATTGGGCGCCGCAATCGGCCGGCCATGATCATTCTCTTCGTGACCGGCTTCACCTCGATGGCAATGGAAGTGGTTTGGACGCGTGCCTTCACCGTCGTCCTCAAAACCCAGGTCTATTCTTTCGCGTTTCTCCTCTTTACCTACCTGCTCGCCACGTGGATCGGTTCACTGATCTACCGCAAGCATTTGACCAGGCAGACGGTTCTTTCCACGGGGCAACTCATCGCATGGCTTGCTATCGCGGCTCTCTTGCCTATTGCCTTGAACGATCCAAGACTTCACTTGCACACCGTCCCTCCGCTTTTCGGAAATGTCCTGCGCGGGCTCGCCGCATTGGTCAGCATCTTTCCCTTTTGCGCGCTGCTGGGATATCTGACCCCAAAGCTCATTGACGAGACTTCGCAGGGCAATCCCGAGGCCGCTGGCTTTTCCTATGCCGTCAATATCTTTGGCTGCATCGTGGGTCCGCTGGTTGCTTCGTACCTGATGCTGCCCGCGGTGGGACTCAAGGTGTCGCTCCTTCTCTTGGCGGCCCCGTACATGTTGCTCTACCTGTTTGGATCGGCCACGCACGCGCTCCGTGCGCATCGAAAGGAGGCCTCGGTGCTGGCGCTCTTAGTGCTCGCCTCGGCCATGGTGGTTCGCACCTACGAGGATCAGGGCATTGGCTATCGACCTGGCGAAAATCAAGTCCGCCGCGACCACACGGCGACCATTGTGTCGTTCGGCTCGGGCATGGGAAAAATGCTCCTGGTCAATGGCGTCGGGATTACCAATCTGACGAGCATCACGAAAATGATGGCCCATCTCCCGCTGGCCATGCTCGGTCACAAGCCCACGTCTGCTTTGGACATCTGTTTCGGCATGGGAACCACGTTTCGCTCCTTGATGAGCTGGGGCATCAATGCCACCGCCGTCGAGCTCGTTCCCAGCGTGAAAGAGGCGTTCCCGTACTATTTCGACGACGCCCGCGAGGTGATGAGCCGCCCCAATGGCAAGATCGTCATCGACGACGGCCGCCGCTTTCTCCGGCGCACCCAGGAAACCTTCGACGTCATCACGCTCGACCCACCGCCGCCGGTCGAGGCCGCGGGATCGAGCCTGCTCTACTCCAACGAATTCTATGCGGCGGTGAAGGCGCGCCTCAAGGCCGGTGGTATCTTGCAACAGTGGATGCCCAACACCAAGGGCCGCACCGTGCAGGCGGTCGTGAATTCCCTTCTCGAATCGTTTTCCTACGTAAAGATGTACGTTTCCCACGAAGGCTGGGGGCACCATTTCCTGGCCTCCATGTCCCCCATCGAAACGCCGTCGCCAGAGGTGCTGGCCAGCCGCCTGCCTGAATTGGCCAAGGCCGACTTGGTGGAATGGGTGAAAGAGAAAGATCCCAAGACCTTCCTGGGGCTGGTACTTGGATCCGAAGAAGACCCGCACGCGTTCGTTCGCGATGCGGGCTCGATCCACATTACCGACGACGGTCCCTACAACGAGTACTACGTGATGCGGGAGATAGCCGGGGCCCGCTAGGCAGAACCGAAAACTAGCGCCGCCGGCTGGCCATGCCGCGATCGATCTGGGCCTCGCGTTTTTTCACATCGTCGCGCCGGTCATATTCCTGCTTGCCGTGGACCAGCGCCAGCTCGACCTTGACCCGTCCGCCCTTTTCGTAGAGCGACAGCTGCACCAAGGTCAGCCCCTTGCCCCGCACCTTGTCCGCTAGGCCATCGATCTCGGTGCGGTGAAGCAGCAGCTTGCGCCGTCGGCGCGGGTCGTGGTTGCGTGCGTGCGCGAAGGCATAGACGCCGATCTCCAGCTCGCACAGCCAGGCCTCGCTCTTCTGAGCATAAGCGATTCGAACATGGTTCTTCTGCGTCGGAGAACCCTCCCAACGTGTGCCGCCACGCCTGCCGGCGTGCCACCCGCGTTCCGGATGCGGATCAGGGTGCCGGCGGAGGGTGCTGAAGGGCTGTCCCGATCACGAGGCATAGTCTACCCCATTGCGTCCCCGCATTCATCCAGTCGTCGCCGCCCTCTGCTTCCCGGCAGGATGCGTTCAGTTCGCAATCGCCGTATCCGCCAGAACTGCTTCCAGCGGCTTGGCGAAGATCGTCCAGTCCGCGGCGTGGGGGCCAAGTGCGCCGGCGCGAT
>Ga0224523_1001359_pt1 | contig 10510 bp, 4 predicted proteins | sample CFST50metaG_FD_182732 | JGI IMG/M metagenome (GOLD analysis project Ga0224523, IMG submission 182732) | Peat soil microbial communities from Stordalen Mire, Sweden - C.F.S.T50 | ecosystem: Environmental > Terrestrial > Soil > Wetlands > Peat | place: Sweden: Norrbotten County, Stordalen Mire...
TGAATATTTCCGAAATACGCATAGAACTTGCTGCTGTTACTACCGCAATAAAGGGAGATGTTTGCTCCATCCCGGTTCCCGAAGTGGTCAGAAGAAATGACAAGGTTTATAAACTTGTTGATTCGGATAACGATTGACTTTTAAAGAAGTAGGCAGTACGCAGTTGCAATATGCAGGCCTCAGTCCTCAATCCTCATTCGATATCCGTGATGACAATAAATGACAGCGTAGCGTAATTACTTTTAAGAAGCAGACAATTGCAGTATGCAGGCTCAATCAGTAATTTGCAATAAGCAGTAATCGGTGATCAAAGGTCAGAGGTTGGACAAATAACAAGGGATGACAGTGCAACGTATTAACCATGAATGACGCCGAAGGCAAATGACAACGCAGCGTAACAACTTTCTTATTGTATCACCAAAGGTTTTGTATTCCTTATTTTTCCATCAGCCGATTTGATAGTAACATAATAAATTCCTTTTTCAAATTTATTTAAATCCAAGGTTACCGTATTTGACCCGGCTATAAAATTATCTGATTCAGCATATACCTTTTGCCCAAGGTAATTTCTTATTTCAATTACACCACTGTTATCTGCTGTGAAATAAGCCGAACATATTACCTGTGAAGTTGCAGGGTTTGGATATAATAAGAATTTGAAGTATTCATTTTGTATATCAGTTGAGTTTGTTACAACAGTATAACAGGTCCATGTAAGATCATCAATTATGGGCCTTTTAGTTCCATCGCTGGAAAACTTAATTTGAACATTACCATCCACATTAATTCCCGTAAGCGTAGTAGTAGTAATTGTTGAAGATACTGGAACCGTACCTACCTGAACTCCATTTACCATAACCGGCATATTGTACGTGCCATCAGAAAATGGAAATTTCGTGGTAACAGTAAGATCACCTAATCCATTTGTCGAAACAGGAGATTCAACATATCCCTTAAAACAAATAGCTTTACCTGTTAACGTCTGATCTGTTCTTGCAGTGGTTGCATTCCAGGTATTTCCATTATCTCCAATCCAGGTTCTTGCAGAATAAGAGGTGGGTGTGGTTGTAGGAATATTTGTAAAAGTTTCATTACCACAACTAGTTGATATATTCGTCACATTTCCGCTGCATGTTACATTTACCGTAGTTGCTCCAGCACCAGCATTTGCTACAATTTCTGAATTATACGAAGCAACTGCCAATCCAGCTTTTAATCTTACATAGATAGGCGTGGATGCAAGCGTTGCACTTGTATAGGCAACATTTAAACTTGTAGTGAATGTTGAGTTATCGGAGGATATTTCAAAATCAGTTGGTGCAGTAATAATAATATTCCCGGGATAGCCCGTAAGATTTGTTCCGCCAAGATTATACGTCTGAGAAGCAGAGGGACCGGAACCGGTAATATAAGTAAACCCATTCAATATGCTGGCGTTAATTGATAGATTAGGTGATGGAACGCTTGTTACACTACCGCTGCAAGTAACAGTCGCATTTGATGCACCACCGCCAGTATTTGAAATTATCTCTGAATTATACGAAGCAACTGCCAGTCCTGCTTTTAATCTTACATAAATAGGAGTTGATGTCAGTGTTGCACTTGTAAAAGGTATAGTCAAACCGGAAGAAAATGATGAATTATCAGTTGAAATTTCAAAATACGTTTGTGCCGTAATAGTAATATCATTCGGGAATCCTGTTAAATTAGATCCACTTAAATTGTATGTCTGGCTTGCTGAAGGACCACTATTTAAAACATAATTGAAGCCCGTTAAAGTAAGTGGGCTGACAGTTAAGACTGGAGCAGGTGCTGATGAAACACTTCCATTACAAGTTACATTAATAGCAGTTGCTCCACCACCAGAAATCGAAATCAACTCTGAATTATAATTACCTGCTGCTAACCCAGATTTTAATCGGACATACACTGGTGTTGAAGTCAGTGATGAAGAACTAAAAGGTATTAAACCAGAATTAGAATAAGTTATATTATCTAATGAAATTTCATAGTCAGCAGGCGCGCTTAATGCTATATTTCCCGGGGCACCTGTCAATTGGCTTCCGATTAAATTAAAACTTTGTAGAGATGAAGGGCCGGAACCATAGTAATAACTAAAGCCTGTAAGTGTACTTGGATTTGCCATTACTGTCGGGCCTGTTATTGACGCATCATTTAAAATCAACGTAGATAATATAGTATTTAACTTACCATTAACGAAAGCACCATAAAGTGTAACATCTCCAGTGCCTGCAATAGGTGCTGTCCACTGAAAAGTCCATACAGCAGGGTTTGATGTAATGTAAGTGCTATGTGTAATGTATTTTCCGGAACCAGTCAAATGCTGTCCCGAACCGGCAATTAATGTTCCCCTAAGCGAACCTGCTGCATCTTGCGGAGAAATTTCAAAACCCTTATTCCCTGTACCCGGAAGTGTGACAGTTACAGTATATGTTGTTCCACCGACATAACCGCTTAAAGGAACTGTACTTGTTATAATGCCTGATGTAACAGAAGCAGATCCTAAATGACATCCAGTACAATTTTGTCCATCACCAGGTGAACCAGTATATCCTGCGGGCGCTCCTACATTATAAGATAATACTAGTATATTAGAAATCATTGTAGCCACCATTAATACAGCAGTGGCAGCAATTATTGAAATGAATATTTTTTTGATCATTAAAAGGACTTTCTTATTTTATTACAAATTTGTGAATGGCGAATTTACTGTTATTTGATAAAACCAAACAATAAATACCTGCACCAAAATTGGAAGTTGGAATTTCAACAGAAATGTTTTCGCCTGTTTCAGTATATTCGTTATGATAAATAACCGTACCAGTCATATCAATTATCTGAACTTTGAATGGTCCAATGCTTTCATTGCTTACGTAGAATTTTATATTTTCATTGCCTACAACAAAATTGGAATAACCGAAAGTTGCAGTTTCTCCAAAATACACGGGAACTATCTTGCTATAAGCAAACAAACCATCGAAATCAACTTGTTTTAAACGATAATATGAGTATTCCGAAAGTGGCGAATTGTCAATGGATTTATAATTTAATATTTTGTTGGAATTTCCTGCACCCGGAACAATATCAATGTTTGAAAATTCTATCCCGTCCTTTGAACGCTCAACCGAAAAATAATCATTATTTGTTTCTGAAGCAGTGGTCCAGTTAATTTCCACATTTTTCCCTTTTGGAGTAGCATTAAAATTAATCAATTCTACCGGTAATATTAAGGTCGCATTTCGAACAGCATAAGGACTAAATGACGTTAATCCTGTTCTTGTTTGGGTGTATGGATCCGAACCAGAAGCTGCCGCTGCAGAATATGTATCCCATGGTGATGCATAATGCGTAACATAACAATTGCTTCTTGTAAATGACAGCTCTTCACCCGAATTCCACTGTAATGTAAGTGATGCATTGGTTCCACCAGCTGTACCTTCGGTTATATGCCATGTTCTGTCAACAACGCCCCCGGAATACTGAGCACCTGTTGTGCCACTTACTAAAACATGAGGGCAAACTCTCATTGAAAAGTTATCAACGGTTCCTGTATAGTTTATCATTGCGGGATTGTATGCCGATGTTGAGGGCCCTATTGGAAATGTATGACTAGTTGAAGTTGCTAATTGTGTTCTTTTATAAACTCCCGTTCCATCTGTAACAACATATGATGCGGAGGATCCCCCAACCTGAGTTCCCATTGCAGAGCCAGTACCATTTGTAAGTGTGTAACTGCCAACAACAAATAAACCTGCATCAAATTGTAATGTAAGCGTAACGTCTAAATTCCTGTTTAAGGTAACTGCATTAAGTGAACCGCTCTTTTGAATGGCCACATTAGACAGATCAATTGTTCCAGGACCATTTACAGTTTGGGCATTTGTCCCAAGGAAAATTAACCAAGAGTTATTATAACTTGATAAGTTATCGGAAACAGCATATTTCTGACCCGAAGAAAGACTGGCACCAGATGCTACTGTAAGGTCACCACCAATATAAAAAGTCTCTTTTCCCAATGTATGTCCGGTTAATCCAAATTTATGAATATTTACGGTGCTAGGATTAGATACATTTGTATTTTGAATATCTAGATTGCCATTCACCGTGACCTGTTGAATTGGTATTTCAGAAGCAGAACCGTAATTAGTTCCTATATTTAATTTACCTTGTTTTACTGTAAGGTCACCTTCAATAACTACAATAGGATCTTCAATTTTATTTGCTGTAATTGATATTGCGTAAGTTGTTGACGTATTATTGATCGTAAGATTATTGCAAAAATTCAAACCAGGGTCTCCGGCACCAAGTGCAGGAAGAATAGTCCAATCATCACCAGGGGCACAGTCAAATAAAAGATTTCCAAATCTTGTTCCGTTTGAATTTTCTGTAACTTGCATTTGAGCACGATATCTTAAAAAACTACCAGCTGTGGCACTTTCAGTAAAGTTCCAATTCTGAACCACAACCGTTGAATTATATTCAAAATTCTCCATCCCATTCCACATGTAACCAGAAGATGAACTATAATCATTATCCATGCCTGAATTGTTAATATAAAGATAACCTCCATCTCTGACAATTAAATTTGGAGAAGTGGCAGAAGGCATTTTCAAATATCCGGTTATCCTTAAAATACCTCCATTTTGCACTTCAATTGATTTATTCGCATTTAAGAAAGATACAGCTGAGGTTGTCACAGCGTCATTTATTGTTAACTCGCCACCATTCATAATTACAATATTATTGTATGTATGCAAATGGCTTGTACCTCCCAATGTACCTGTATTTCTAACCAGAATTCTTGATGGAGCCGTTGCTTCAGGCGCAACACTGGCGGCACTCCAGGTACTTCCATTAAAAGTTTCCCATCCGGTAATACTGCCAAACGTGGCTCCTGTAGAGGTTGTCCTGTAATCGCCTGAAATATATGCAAAAGTAGTAATATCGAATGTACTACTGGCTGCACTTGTCAGCCCTGATAATGCAGCATTCAGCACATATCCAGCTCCTGCAGCTGTATGTGTTAATGTGCTGAATGTTGAAACTCCGGAAGATAAAGCTACAGATACCGGCGTACCTGATAAAGTACCGGTTGATGTAATTGACACATTTCCACTATAATCCTGATCGTTGCTGTTTAAAGCATCCGAAGCAGCTACAGTCACAGCCGGAGACATAGAAGCATTAATCGCAGTAGTAGAGGGTTGTTGGGTATAACGTAATTTTGTAGCTACAACTTCTATTCTGTTATTATCGCCTGTTGTTGAACTATATGCTCCCCCGGCATCCGATGTCGCAAAAATTGAACCTGCTCCGTTTGCATTGGCTGCTGCAATGGTAAATTGAAATTGTGTATTATCCACAACGGGTGCCGCAAAACTTACACGTATTGAAAAATCCTTTGTTCCGCCATCGGTTGTAGTTGAAAGGGTTAATCCACTGAACGTAACGGAGGAGGATGCTGCAACTTCTGAAATTTCAGTTGTACCATCATAAAGTGCAATTCTCCTTAAGTAAGCTGAATTGGTTATGCTAAATGTTACAGATGTAAGCGTTGTTGCCAAAGCATCACCATCTGTTGTTGCGCCACCATCGCGAATAGTAAAACGCGCTACTTCAAGCGAAGACGAAGTTAAATCAGTTTCCTGGTAATTTGCATAAAGAATATTCGTTTTTTCCTGACCTGCGCTTATGATATCAGAAGCACTTGAATTTGAAGATGCAGCAGTTGTTGTCTGGCTTTTTGGGTTATTCGTCCCGGTTGCTGTACAATAAAGAATTCCACTACAGTCATATTCATAAACCCTGTACCAGTATGTTGTAGATGCTGAAAGGCCAGTAACACTCACACTTGATCCAGAGCCATTATAAACTACCTGTTCTCCGCTGCTATAAACTGAATTGGCTGTTGGACTGACACCATTTGTAGGAGCAGTAAATGAATTACTTGTATTCATTTTAACTATACGTTTCGTGCCATATCCATTTGTCCATCCGATAGTCATTCCCGATGAAGTAATACCGCTAAACGTTAGTGCACTTGCTTGAGTGGTTGGGGCTAAGCAGGAAGAACCGCAAGTTACAGCAATATTATCTAAATAAACTCTTGTTGCGCTTGTTCCAATTTTAATTACAGAAGTCGAGGTTGCGGAAGGAATGGTGATTATTTGGGTAGCATAAGCAGCAGGAGGTGTTATGTCAGATCCAACTTGTGTTCCGTCCAGATAAACCCTAACCAGGCCAGCATCTGAACCATATTTTTGAATATCAAATGTAAGTGTTCCTCCGCTGGATAAATCTAATGCTGGAGCAGTTATATAACCTAAAGCAGAACCAGTCCCAAGTTTTGCCTCCCCCCCGGCCTGGTAAACTTTCGAACCCGTCCATCCTGTTGTTTGGGTTTTAGCATCTAAAGAACCGGAGATGTCTGTGCCATCTGGCGTTGCATGTGTTCCTGCAGTAAAGCCACTAAAATTTTCCGATAAACAAGCACTTGAGGCAGCTGTTACTGTTACCGCCGAAGTAGTATTAGTACACCCGGTTGCTGTAGCAGTAAATGTAAATGTTGCAGTACCTGCAGCTACACCAGTTACTGTGTAACCTGCGATGGTTGCAATTCCTGTATTGTTGCTTATCCAGGTACCTCCTGTTGTGGGAGATAAAGTTGTCGTACCGCCGACACTTATTGATGAACTTCCGGTTATACTAACAGTTGGCAATGCATTTACAGTAACAACTGTGGCTGCTGATGCCGCACTTGTACAACCACTTGCGTTGGTAACTTGTACGGTATAACTGCCTGCCGTAGTAGCACTAATACTTGAGGTTGTGGCTGCAGTTGACCATAAGTATGTCGTGCCTGCACTTGAAGTTAAGGTTACACTGCCACCGCTGCAGAAGGTAGTGGAGCCGCCAGTTGAAATAATTGGAGTTGCCGGTAAAGAATTTACTGTTACCACAGCACTTCCGGTGTATGAAGTTCCAGTGCAGTTTACATCGCTTACTGCTGTTAGTGTATATGTTTTTGTGCTGGTTGGCGATACACTTATTGTTTTGGGACTACTTGTTATACCCGTTAATGTTATAGGAGTGGTGCCATCTGTGTATGTAATACTCCAGGGTTGGACTCAGGTTAATGCAACTGATAGATTAGTTGAAGCACCAGAACAAATTGCAGCCGTTCCACTTATAACACCAGTTGGTAAAGCATTTACCGTAAAGGTAGCTGCACTTGTAGCTGTCCCTGATGGAGTCGTAACTTGCACAGTACCTGTTGTACCACTTCCAACGGTAACAGTTACTGTTGTTGCTGTATTGCCAGTAATGGTTGCGGCTGTACCACCTATAGCTACAGCAGTGGCCCCGGTTAAATTTGTTCCGTTGATTGTAAGAGCTGAACCAACGCAACCACTTGATGAACCTAAGCTTGTAATAGTTGGTACAGAGCAAGAATTCACCGTATTGGTAATTCCTGATGAGGTAGCTGTGCAGCCTCCTGCATTGGTAACAATTACATCCACTACTTGCCCGTTTGTTAATGATGTAGTTGTGTAGGTTGTTGATGCGCTGTTTTGCACGCTCGAGCCGGCAATCCTGAAATTATAATTTGTTCCGCCTCCTGCAGTAAAAGTAATACTCGTACCAGAGCAGAATGTATTATCTGCATCAGAACTGCTGAGTGCTGGGGTAGGCGGGGTTGTATTTGAAGTAATGGAAACACTGCTTGTAGCAGCGCATCCGTTGGATCCCGTCACGGTAACATTGTATGTGCCAGCAAGAGTCACGGTCTTGGTTTGGGTTGTAGTGCCTCCGGTCCACAAATAACTGGTAGCTGCTGGAACTGATAAGGCTATGCTTGTCGTAGAACAGGTCAGAACAGTAGTACCCGGAGTCTCGCTTATTGTTGCGGAGGGTGCCGAAGTATTTGATGTAATAGTAATATTGTTTGTAGCGGTACATCCAGTAGCAGCTGTCACAGTAACAGTATATGTGCCTGCTGCAGTAAGGCTGTTCGCTGCTGTTGCAGGAGTAGATCCGCCGGACCAAGCATAAGAAGTGCCCCCTGTTGCTGTAACACTGATGGAAGTTGTAGAACATGTAAGGATTGTACTTCCGGTATTATTTGTGATTCCGGCTGTTGGTAAGGCGTTCACTGTAAATGTAGCTAGACTTGTAGCAGTACTTCCATTAGTTACAGCAATTGTTCCTGTTGTTCCGCTTGCAACAACAGCGGTAATTTGAGTTGCAGAATTTACAACATATGATGTAACCGCTGTTCCTCCTATTGTAACGGCTGTGGCTCCTGTAAAGTTTGTTCCCGTAATCACTACTGATGAACCTACACATCCACTAATCGGTGAAAAACTTGTAATGCTTGGGGCTGCAGCTAAGGTTCCGGTTATTGCAATATCATCAATACCAGCACCAATTGTATTACTTGTACCAGCAACTGTGAATTTAACCAAAACCTGTGTTCCATTATATGAGCTTAAATCAATTGGTGTCTGAGCTGTCATTGTGCTTGAAGCTGGCAAAACTGTTGCAATACTAGACCAACTTCCACCATTATTTGTTGAAATCCAAACTGTAATAGTGTTTTCAACGGCACTGGTTCCACCATAAGATCTTGCGCTAAAATTCAAAGTTTCACCTGTATAGGCAGTAAAATCCATGACCGGACTTGTGGTCGCTGATGTTGCTGTTAAAAGTTGTAAATATGTAGTTCCTGCAACACTAACATCAGTCCAAGACGAAAAGCCAGAAACATCTGTTCTTGTAGGAGTAATATTCACAGCAAACCCCAAATTACTCCACAGCAAAGCTATCAGAAAAATTGGGATAACAAAAAAATGTTTCAGTGTAAAATTATTTTGTCTATTGCGGGTTTGTCGCTCTTGGGTGGAGCTTCTCGTTACCGCTTGTGTAAAGGTTTTTTGCATAAGCTTTAAAATATAACACTCGTACAACAAATATCTTTTCTGTGTTATTTTTTAAGCTGGTTTCAGCAATGCTAATTCTTTCAAGAAAGGAATCCAACGCAGCATTCATCAAGGGTGTTCAACTTAATAAAATAAATAAATGAACGTATTCAACTATACAAATATAATGTATATGTAAGGGTAAACCTATAGGGGATTCCACGTATATTCATAAATTTAGACGGATTAAAATTCAAATCAGATGTATTTAGGTATTTATTGGCATGAATTAGGGTACATGTTGAACAACCCTTGTTTTGGAGGCTATAAAGCAATAGGGGAATTCGTATAAAGGTTATGAAATATGAATTGAATTTTCTGAAAAGTTAAGCATACGGTTGTTTACAATTAATCAATACCAAGATGTTATTCCTTCGTATCATCGCATTTATCATTAACATCGCGGCATTTCACCAGAATATCAACTCATATGCCTGATGTGTCATTGTGAAATACACAAACGCGGCCTCATTAGTCTTGAACATGCTGATGATAAGCCTTAATGTCGTCGCATTCATCACAAACAGCCAGGCGAAATACTCAAACGTCATCGTATTACTCTGTATTGCCAGCTATAATGCATAAATGTCAACCCATTTGTCTTAAACATCCTCTGATTTCAGTTGAATGCTTTTGCATAATTCATCAACGTCTTCATATCCAATTAAAAAATCATCAGAATAGATGAAAACAATAGCCTTTTTAGGTTTGGCATATTTTTTGTTTTTGGCGATACAACTTGTAAACTTTGAAGCAAGTTGCATCACAAAAAAATACAAGTTAAAAAATGCTGAAAGGGGGTGTATAAAATGGCAAGGCAAAAAAGAAAATCCGTTGTGTTAGAAAAAACTGCGAAGCGTTTAGCCGGCATGGAATCAATTTCTACTACCCTCGATTTAGGCAATAATCTCACAGTTGTAAATTTTAGCACGAAAGTGAATGCGGTAATTTCAGAATTGGATAGCTACAATCAACTGTTATCAGAACTGGATGGAAAACTGACTATGTTAAAACAAATGGAGAAAGAATTAAGTGAATATAGCCAGAGCATGCTTGAAACCGTTGGTTCTGTTTACGGACATGATAGTGTGGAGTTTGAAAAAGCAGGTGGTGTGCGCAAAAGCGCTCGTAAGCGTAAGCCGCGAAAACCTAAAGTTTCATGAGGTTTTATAAACGCCGAAACTCCGAGGATTCATGCAATTATCGGAGTTTTTTATTTTTAGGCATGCAAATCTCTTTAAGCCCGGTTCTTTTCATTCAATTGAACTCCTGACACGAGAAAGGCAATATGCATATTTCTATGCAAAATTTGCTCATCCAAAAACCAATGCTACTGCAATTATTGCTGCTACAAATAGAGCATAAATCAGAGTAAGTGCATTCTCTTTTATCCTATATATCATAACCCTTAATTTTAAAGCGGTTTTCCTATTACAAAGTTACGGTATTTAAATACCGAAATCAATTCGTTTACTTACGTATATTAGGATTGTGGGGAACACTTAGAAGAA
>Ga0224523_1001361_pt1 | contig 10496 bp, 9 predicted proteins | sample CFST50metaG_FD_182732 | JGI IMG/M metagenome (GOLD analysis project Ga0224523, IMG submission 182732) | Peat soil microbial communities from Stordalen Mire, Sweden - C.F.S.T50 | ecosystem: Environmental > Terrestrial > Soil > Wetlands > Peat | place: Sweden: Norrbotten County, Stordalen Mire...
CTCATATACAGAAATAATCAGGTATTAATACGGCAAAAATACCATTTTAAATTCATACCGGTTTCTGATGAATGTGGGAGATAAGGAATATGAGGTGTGGGATATAAGATTTGGGAAGTGGGATTTGGTGTGTCGAAAATAGAAAATTTTATCGTAATTTCGGATCATCTTTCACATTAACTCATCATGAATAAACCGGAAACAAAAAAACTTAGGCAGACTTTTGCTGATCTTTACGGAACCCAGGATAATGAGCCGATTCTGTTTTTCGCCCCCGGCCGTGTCAATCTTATTGGCGAGCATACCGACTATAACGGCGGTTTTGTCCTTCCATGCGCCATACAATATGGAACATACCTGCTGATCCGGATGACTGATGAAAAGGTGATCAAACTTGCCTCTGTGAATGATTCACAGAAAACGGTTATCCCAGTCACGGACCATTTTTCAAAGCAACCTGTTCGCTGGTTCAATTATCCTCTTGGTGTTTTTGAGCAATTTATTGAAAAAGGATTCTCTGTGGGAGGGATGGAACTTTTATTTTATGGCGATATTCCTAACAACGCCGGGCTCTCCTCTTCAGCTTCCATTGAAATGGTCACTGCATTTGCACTGAACCATTTAATAAATGGCGGGTTGGATCTCCTGGACCTCGTTAAGATGTCGCAGAAAGCAGAACAGGAATTTGCCGGAGTGAATTGCGGGATCATGGACCAATTTGCGGTAGGAATGGGCAAAGCCAATCATGCGATTTTTCTGAACTGCAGCAGTCTTGAGTATAAACTCGTACCTGTTCCCCTTTCCGGGTATAAACTGATCATTGCCAATTCAAACAAACCCAGGAGCCTGGCAGACTCCAAATATAATGAACGGGTTGCCGAATGCCAGCTTGCCGTTGCTTTTCTTGCGGAACGATTCTCTATAAATAAATTGGGAGATCTTGGATTTCCGCAGTTCTTCAAGGCACAGGATTGTATTCCCGATGAGGTCATCCGGAAAAGGGCCCGTCATGTGATTTCAGAAAATCAACGAGTACTTGCTTCTGTTTCAAGCTTGCTGAGAAATGACCTCCCTCAGTTCGGAGCATTGATGAATGCATCGCATGATTCCCTTCGCGATAATTATGAAGTGACGGGAATTGAACTGGATACCCTGGTTGAAGAGGCATGGAAGATACCCGGAATTCTTGGATCCCGTATGACCGGCGCCGGATTCGGCGGATGCACCGTTAGCCTGGCCAGGGAAGATGTCATTCCGGCTTTTATAGAGAAAGTTGGCAGGGAATACAAAGCAAAAACCGGACTCACCCCTGATTTTTATATTGCTGAGATTGGCGATGGAGTGAGACTGATTGAAAAATCATAACGCGTCACGATTCCCAATAACATTAAAAATGGTAAAAAGAAAAAATACCATGGCAAACAAAGACAAAAAGCAGAAGGAAAAAAAGAAGGAGTCAAAGAAAGTGATCAAAGAAGACATCCCTCAGGAACCGAAAGAAAAGATGCCTTACGACTTTTACGAAGATGAGCTGAAAAAGCTTCAGATCGAACTTGTAAAACTCCAGGAATGGATCAAACATAAAGGATTAAGGGTGATCGTTCTTTTTGAAGGCCGGGATGCTGCCGGCAAGGGTGGCACCATAAAAAGAATAACCGAATGCCTGAATCCCCGTGTCTGCCGGGTTGTTGCACTCGGGATTCCAACCGAACGCGAAAAAACGCAATGGTATTTCCAGCGCTATGTCGACCATCTTCCCGGTGCAGGAGAAATGGTGATTTTCGATCGGAGCTGGTATAACCGGGCTGGTGTTGAACGTGTCATGGAATTTTGTACAGAGGATGAATACTGGGATTTCCTTCGGTCTTGCCCGAATTTTGAGACAATGCTGATTCGGTCAGGCATTATCCTGATCAAATACTGGTTTTCGGTAAGTGATAAGGAACAGGAACGCAGGTTCATTCAACGGATCGAGGATCCGACACGACGATGGAAGATAAGCCCGATGGATATGGCAGCAAGGACAAAATGGGTGGAATATTCCAAAGCCAAAGATGAGATGTTTGCATATACCGATACCAAGCAATCACCTTGGTATGTGGTAGAAGCCGACGACAAACGCCGGGCCCGGCTTAATTGCATCAGCCACCTGCTAAGCATGATCACTTATAAAAATGTTCCACGGGAAAAAATCATCCTTCCTCCACTCGAAAAGGACAAATCCTATGTCAGGCCTCCGATGTCGGAGCAGACGTTCGTACCGGAGAGGTACTAGTCAATGGATAATTGATAATGGATAATTGACATTTATTATACTGCAAAACGCAAACTGCGAAAGGCTCCAAATCGTAAATCGAAAATCAAAAATTCATTCGTAAATTGTAAATTGTAAATCGTAAATCGTAATTCGTAAATTTACTTTGGAACTCTGTCACTTTGTGATTTTGTCACTTTTCTTTACTCCAAACCGGTAAACCGTAACCTCCTTAAATTTTTCATCCGGTCGTAGGATGGTATTCGGAAATGCAGGCTGGTTAGGCGAATCGGGGAAATGCTGGGTTTCGAGGCACAACCCGTAATGCTGTTTGTAAACTTTACCTCCCTTGCCCTTGATAGTTCCGTCAAGGAAATTGCCTGAATAGAACTGAACTCCCGGCTGGGTAGTAAGGACACTGACTTCCCTGCCGGATACAGGATCTTCGATGGTAGCAGCCAGGCTCAATTCATTATCTTTTCTGATCAGCACATAATTATGATCATAACCTCCTTTAACCTTATCAATCCTCTCGCCGATGCTATGAAAACCGGCGAAATCCATTTGGGTTCCTTTTACCGGCCGGAGTTCTCCCGTCGGGATGAGCTCATCGTTCACTACAGTATAATAGTCGGCGTTGATCCTTAACCGGTGACCGAGAACATTCGTATCGGCTTCTCTAAGGTTAAAATAGGTATGATTGCAAAGATTGACGGGTGTGGGTTTATCAGTCCGGGCTTCGATCGTAATCTTCAATTCATCCGAAGGATTCAACAGGTAGGTAACAGTCACGCCCAGGTTACCGGGATAGCCTTCTTCACCATCCGGACTCTTATAGGTCAGGACCAGGCCGATTCCCGTTGAATCGTTGATTTCCTGTGCATCCCATACCACCTTATCGAATCCTTTCAAACCGCCATGCAGGCTGTTGTTCCCGTTGTTGACGGCCAACCTGTATACTTTCTTCTCAAGTTTAAAAGTGCCCTTCGCTATACGGTTGGCATATCTTCCCACAATGGCCCCGAAATAGGGCGTGGCTGCCAGATATCCTTTTAGACTGTCATATCCAAGAACAATATCTCCCATCTTACCTTTCGCATCAGGGACGAGGATGGAAGTGATGATCCCCCCGTAATTCGTGATCTTCACAACAATTCCATTTTTGTTTTTCAGGGAATAAAGAAAAACATCCTTGTTATCAACTTTTCCCCAGTTCTCTTTCATGATTGACATTTTTAACAAATCATTCATTAAAGCTTCTTTTTTTATTTCCCTGCTTCCACAACCCTGAAAAATTAGTAACGGGATAGCAAGGAAAAAAACAGATTGAATTACTTTTTTCATGTTCATTCTGATTATCAAGGCAAACGTAAAGCAAATTGAATTATTTACCAAGCAGGAAGGAAAAAATTTACATCATCTAACAGAAACTTTCTATTTTTGGAAACTTTTTACCCGTGCCGGATTCAGGCAATTAATCATAATTTTATAGAGAAGAAGGATGAAACTAAGGGATAAAGTTGTAATTGTTACAGGCGCTTCGAGTGGAATAGGTAAAGCTATTGCCCTCGCATTCGGCCGTGAAGGAGCAAAAGTGATCCTCGTTTCACGCAGGAAAGAAAAGTTGGAGGCGATAGCCACCCAGTTGGAGGATGCATTTGTTATTGAGGCCGACCTGAACGATCCTTCTACAGTTGTCCGGATGATCGACGATACCATAGAAAAATATGGCTGCCTGGATATCCTTATCAACAATGCCGCCTGCATTATTGTCGCTCCTTCTGAAGAGGTTCAGACGGAAGACCTGCTCAAAGCCTTCCGTACGAACCTGATCGCACCGATAGTGGCTGCACAGTGTGCCCTGAAATATTTTCGTAAACAAAGCAAAGGCCATATAATCAATATTGGTTCTCCCGGTTTCATGATGGGGATTCCGTTTTATTCATCGTATGTATGTTCCAAGGCAGCATTATCGGCTTGGACAAGGACTATCCAGGCAGAATGGCTGGAAACCGAAATCCATATCAGCGAATATTTCCCGGGATATATTAAAACTGGTTCCAGGCCGGAATCAAGGATAGGGGAGGTAGACCAGGATTTTTTAATGTCGGAGAAACAGAATTTTCTCACACGGGTTTTTGTGAAACCCAAGACGGCTGAGCGTGTGGCAAATGACATTATCAAGCTGGCGCTCAAACCCAGGCTCCTGATGCATTCGGGTGCAGGCGTAAAGATCGGCACATTTATCAGCAACATACCTCCCTTCCGGCTCTCCATTGCACGGCAAATGGCCGACAACGCAAGAAAGAAAATGAAAAATTAAAGAGAATAGAGAATGGAGGATGGAGGATAGAGGTCAGACAACAATGAACAACTAATAATTAACAGTCAAGCAACTAAGCACCTAAACATGAGAAACCCCATACCCTTAAAAGACCGCCGTACAGATTACATTTATATCGCGTTTTTTCTCGTAAACCTGTTGTTTATTACGTATATCGTCGATCTTGAGCAGTTGGTGATCAAAGATCCTGCAAATTTCAAATATCCGATCTGGCCGCTGCCTTTTTTTGTGGATATGATTCATTGGTGGGGAGATAATTTTGACCCTTTGCAGAATGCACGCCCGATGTGGTGGAAAGCTACGATCTGGCTGGATGTGCTTTTCTTTGGTCCCTATTACCTTGCAGCAGTTTATGCTTTCATCAAAGGAAAAGACTGGATACGCATCCCGACTTTTATAATTATGTCCATTCTTTTTACCAATGTCTTTATCATTCTCAGTGAGGAGATCTGGGGGCCGGTAAGCGCACTGAATTTACCACTTGTACTCCTGGCAAACGCACCATGGTTCCTCTTCCCGGTTTTTCTTGTGTGGAAGATGTGGAAGAATCCATACCCCTTTACAAGGGAATGAAGAATGAAGAATGAAGAATGAAGAATGAAGAATGAATATTTTACTAACCTGTAGAAGGGAAAGATCACTCGAAGTGAAGAGTGATGGAGACGACTTCGGGTCGGTTACCGAGGCGGATCGGAGGTCCCCAGGTGCCGTAGCCACATGAGACATAAATGTGCGTATTCCCTTTTTTCTTATAACCCCAGCTTACTTCATAGATGGCATTGGTGATATAGTTAAAAGGCCAGATCTGTCCATGATGAGTATGACCTGATAACTGAAGGTCTACACCCAGTTCTTCCGGCTTTGACAATTGAAAAGGCTGATGATCCATCAGAAGGATAGGATAAGCAGGGTCGGCGCCTTTCAGTATGTCTGCCAATGGTTTTCTCTGTTTCCCGGTAAAAAGGGGTTTATCGCGGTCTTCACGCCCTGCAAGGTAGAACCGGTTATCGAAAAGCTCTATGGTATCTGAGAGAAATTTGATCTTATGTGCCGTAAGGTAAGCTACAGCTTCTGCTGCACCTCCGATGTACTCATGATTACCGGTGATGGCATACACGCCCAGCGGAGCATGAAGGTTTTTCAAGGTCTCGCCTAAATTTCGCCGGATCACCGGTTTGAGGTCTTCATCTACCAGGTCGCCTGCCAGGAGAATAATATCAGGATGTAGTCCGTTGATCATACTTACCAGGTGGAAAGCACCTCTTTTCCCTACCAGAGTTCCAAGATGAATATCAGAAGCCATCGCGATCTTTAAGGTCTTATTTCCCTGAATTTTCTTCGCAATATTAAGATCCAATATTTTAATCTTTGGATTCCGTGCATTAATGAAACCGACTGTTACAGTCAAAACTACCAATCCCGTAATGATGATCAGGGCAATCAGCTTTGTCTTCTGATAATCTGCATAAAAAAACTTTGGAAAAAATGGAGTAAAATGATTGACCAGACGAGCAAAATCAACAAGAAGAACGGCCAGGACAAAATACGCCATCGCGCCCAACCAGAATGATCCGATCCAGGTCATCACCTCCGTAAAATCACACGGATAGACACGTTCCATGAACCGTGCAATGATAAACGACCCCGCCAGCACCCAGAAAATGATGATTGCCCAGATCCTTGCATTTGAACCTGAAGGAATACACTGCATGAACCGGGTAAAAATATAGGTATTGATCAGTCCGTAGATGACCAGGACGATCGAGAAAAAAACAAGAAATGGAGCTATCTTCATATCAGAACTGGAAATATATGAAAGGTTGTATTCCTGAAACTTTGAACTGATAAATGAAAAAGATCACACAAACCAGGATGATCGCTTTCGCAAATTCAGGCATCGCCACAAAGTAACGTTTTACCTCTTCTTTTATTTTTGAAGGAGCCCAGATCAGCAGGAAACCAGTAAGAAGAAGGATAAGATCTTTCCAGTAGGCCGTAATGATCTGTCCTGCAAGCTCGGAATGGAATTGGAAAAAGATCTTCTTCATGAGTATACTGAATTCTTCTTTACTCGTAATCCTGAAAATGATCCAGGTGAAAACGATAAAGTGGAAAGTGACGAACCGTGAAGCAAACAAGCGGAAAGGAGGAATTCTCTTATTTGACCGGACTTTGGGATAGAAAAATTTATGAATGGCAAGGGCCATACCATGCAACCCTCCCCAGATTATGAAATTAATAGCTGCGCCATGCCATAACCCGCATAGAAAGAAGGTTAAAAGAATTCCGGCAAAATAAATCAGAAATTCTGTCCTGATTTTTAAATAATGGGGTTTCACCATTTTTCCGGACAGATAATAGGCAAAAGGAAGGAACAGATAATCGCGGAACCAGGTTGTCAGGCTTATGTGCCATCGATTCCAGAAATCGCTGATATTTCTTGCCTTATAAGGGGATTCGAAATTGGGAGGTAACCTGAACCCGAGCAACAGGGCAATCCCGATGGCAAGATCGGTATATCCCGAAAAATCAAAATAGATTTGGAGGGTATACCCATAAGCGGCCAGCAGGCTTTCAAATCCAGTGAAAAGGTTGGGATTGTCAAATATACGCCCGACAAAGTTCACCGAGAGGTAATCTGCAAAAACGATCTTCTTCACCAACCCGGAAATGATCAGGAATATGGCAAGTCCGTATTCATCCTTACTCAATTCATAAGGTTTTCGGATTTGCGGGATAAAATTTTGTGGCTTAACTATAGGTCCCGAAATCACCTGCGGGAAAAAGGTGATATAAAACCCGAAATCGATGAAATCTCGTATGGGTTCTATTCTTTTCCTGTAAAGTTCAATCGAATAACTGATCAGCTGGAAAGTGAAAAATGAGATCCCGAGCGGAACAAGAAGCTCTGTGATATTTAAATGTTTTCCGCTTAGCTGGTTAAATCCCCAGGCAATAAAGTTGAATACCTTCAAATGACTTCCTGTTACCTGGTTAAAGAGCGTGATGAAGAAAGCCGTGTATTTAAACCAAACCAGCATTCCCAGGTTCAATAAGATGCTCAGCAGAAGAACCTTTTTTCGCTGCCATTTCTCAGGAATCCGTCCCATCCAGATCCCAAGGGAAAAATTGGCTACAACCGCCAGGAAAAGCAGGATGACGAATCCTCCTCCGCATTTATAATAAAAGAAGAGGCTTAAAAGAAAGAGGAAAACATTGCGCCATCTGACTCTTGAATGAATGAAGGAGAAACCGAACAGGATGATCCCGAAAAAGATCCAGAAATTGATCCCTGTAAAAAGCAGAAGCGAATTACTGTCGTAGCCGAAGAGATTTTTCAGGAATTCCATTCTCCTTAATCTGATAAGTTCGACTGATCAATGAATGATGAATAAGCATCCATAAAGGCTTCGAAAAGCAGGTCAGCCTGGATGAGGTATCCCTGCTTATTGAAATGCAGCTTATCCCTTGCAACGAGCCCGGCCTTGTACCATTGCATGATTGACTTCGGTCCACCCATGAGCGAATAAAAATCCCAGACTGCACAGTCGGTTTGCTTTGCTACCTCAAGGATCGCTTCACGCTCCTCCACCAGGTTCAGGTTGTCGTAACGGTGCCGGCGATAACTGTCGCCCGGAACCGTCAGCAAAACAGGTACGCCCGGATTGGCCTCCCTGATCTTCTTAATCAGGGCAATGTAGTTCGCGATGAATTCTTCATTGATAAAATGAAGAGAATAGGCATCATTGGTTCCTAACGAAAGGATAACCCAGTCGGGTTTCAGGATTCTGAGTTGATCCTTCATCAAATCGCAACGCAGATAGGAGGTGACTTCAGCTCCGTTGACTCCGGAAGCAGAATAAACGATTCCGGGATCTCCATTTTCGAAATCGATCCCATAAAAGGTAAAATATTTCCCGATCGTGTCTTTTTTAACGATCCTGATTCTCAGGGAATCCGGAATGATGGAATCGAATCGAATATTTGTGTACCCTGTTTGAATGGGGAATACCACATGATACCAGCCTTCCAGCCCGGGAAAATCTACACGAAAACTTGTGTCCAATGGATCATGGTAGATCCGGATAAAATTAAATTCCCTGAATGTGGCGGTTTCCCTGAAATGGAACGTCATCTCTGCAAGCGTGTCGCGGGTTTGGACCATAATTCCCGTTAGGCCTAGACTGCAGTTTTTGTTGATCTCAACATTCCGGCAGTTTTTCCATTTCCCGGTAAATTTTACAAAGTAATCTGCAGGGTTGTTGGTCTTTGCGATCCGGTATGGGAAGACAAGTCCCCTGGCACCACATCCGGAAGAGATGAACGAAGCAAAGTTTTTACGCATTTGTTCAGGGATGAATCCTGCCTCTATATGGGAATCGCCTATCTGAACGATGTTAATGATTCCTTCTCCTTTCAGGATCAGCCTGTTCATCGAACGGAAAAGAGGTTCATAGGTTTTTTCTGCATTTCCGTAAAAAAGAAAACGGTTATTCATGTTTCCACCCACCTGGATACCTGAAGGCAATGTGATTGTCCACTGGGCCTGCGTGGAAACCATGGCCAGCATTAAGTTAAGGGTTAAGATGATCCTATGGATGAACATTTTCATTGTGTGTTTTTCCTGATAAATTCATTATAATCATTGATCAGTGCTGAATAGAACATCTTTCCAACGATCCTTGCGCCAGCATAATTAAAGTGAAGAAAGTCGGTCGTGGCCAGGGGCTCTTTCGCAAATACCCAGCTGGGCATGGAATTTTTTCCTCCCATCGCTGCATATAGGTTCCAGAATACGCAACCTGCTTTCAGCGCAGCCGATTTCTGGGCATTCATTATCTTTTCCACATTGGGATAAGATTCATAAGTGTCGCCATTTTTCAGGGATGCATCCGATACACCGATCACGATAACACTCACGCCGGGATTCAGCTTCTTCAGCTGACAGATCTGTGAATAAAGGCCATTTTCATAATAGGTATAATCATCGAGATTGCCGGGAACGACATTCACCCCAAATTGAAGGATCAGCAGCTTAACATTCAGGATCCGGTATATCTCGGTTAGCAGGCCAGGGTTCATCCGGGTAAATTCCAACCCGGAACTGCCCCGGATGGGGATGTTATCTACGGAGATCCCCGAAGGGCTGTCGAGGCAGATACCATAAAAATCAGGACTGCCTGCTCCGGTGAAACGGATCGTCAGGCTTGTAGGCGTATCGGTAAAGGACAGGTCACATTCTTTCAGTGACCGGCTTGGGGGCAAGGTATCCGATTTTAATTTCACATCCCCATTGAAGAAACTCACCTTCACCGGTTGCTGGTAGTTTTCGTAAAAGATCCTGCATCGTTGGTACTGATCAGCTCTTCCGCCTGATACCCCTTTTCCCCGTAATGTGATCCATGCCTCCAGCGGCTTTCCATTGCCAGCTGCCGAATCCGGCTGATCGGAGGCAAAACGGAAATAACTTCCCAACGGACCATATGGATGGGATCCCTGGTTTTTGTATTTGGTTCCCATCAGGTTGTACTTTTGCCAGTTTCCCGAAACGGAAGAGAGAAGGGCAAGACGGTAGGTTTCTTCGCCAAGTGGCAGAATTCCCGGCCCGGATCCGCCGAACTCAGCCTGGAACCGCGACCTCAGGTAATCGGTTATCCGGTCGCCTTCAAGTTGTGAATCACCATAATGCAGGATATGGATTCCTTGTTTGTTTACCAGCGATTCTTCGAGTTCACGGAAGAAAGGATAAAGAACGGTTTTATCATCACCGGGATAATCCAGAGGCTGGGAGACCAATTTTATGAGGAGGGAATCAGGTTTCCTCAGGGTATCGGCCTTTGAGATCCTCACCAGCGAATCGGTATCCGACCGTTTCTGTTGCAGGATCGAAGCAATATC
>Ga0224523_1001362_pt1 | contig 10492 bp, 4 predicted proteins | sample CFST50metaG_FD_182732 | JGI IMG/M metagenome (GOLD analysis project Ga0224523, IMG submission 182732) | Peat soil microbial communities from Stordalen Mire, Sweden - C.F.S.T50 | ecosystem: Environmental > Terrestrial > Soil > Wetlands > Peat | place: Sweden: Norrbotten County, Stordalen Mire...
CGGCTCAAGATTTACAAGGATAGCAACTTTTTGCCCAATGATATTTTCGGGATCATAGAACTCTGCAATACCCGAAACAACGGTACGTTTATCAAGGCCTGTGTCGATAGTGAGTTTTAAAAGTTTTTGTGTTTTGGCAACTTTCTCGGCAGTCAGAATTACTCCTGTTCTAATGTCCATTTTGGAAAAATCATCATATGATATATCTGGTTTTGCCGGGGTAAGATGAATAAGTTGCTCTTCGTTTGCCGCTTTGGTGTTCAAAAGTTTTTGAACCTGAAAAGCGATGGCGTCATCTTCTATCTTGTCAAACAACAATTCCGGTTTGCCAAGCTGTGTTCCGGTTTTGATCAGGTCTGCTTTCCCTGCATCTTCCCATACCAATGTTTCCATGTTGAGCATGCTCAAAAGTTTTGCAGCTGAAAATGGCAAAAATGGCTCCATCACGATGGTGAGGTTGGCACATATCTGAAGTGAAAGATTCAGAACAGTTTTCACACGATCCGGATTAGTATTGAATATTTTCCAGGGTTCGCTGTCTGCAAGATATTTATTACCTGTGCGGGCCAGATTCATCATTTCTGCAAGTGCTTCACGGAACCGGTATAATTCAATGCTTGAGGAAATGCTTGCCGGAAATTCGGAAATTGCTTTGATCACTTCGTTATCCTGATCAGTAAGATTGGTGATTTCCGGTACGGCCCCGTTGAAATACTTTTGTGTAAGCACCATCACACGGTTCACAAAATTACCCAGGATGGCAACCAATTCGCTGTTGTTTTTTTGTTGAAAATCTTTCCAGGTAAAGTCATTATCTTTTGTTTCCGGAGCATTTGAGCAAAGCACATAACGCAACACATCCTGTTTGCCGGGAAACTCATCCAGATATTCATGAAGCCAAACGGCCCAATTGCGGGAGGTGGATATTTTATCATTTTCAAGATTCAGGAATTCATTTGCTGGTACATTATCAGGCAGTATATAACTTCCTTCAGCATGAAGCATTGCAGGGAAAACAATGCAATGGAAAACAATATTATCCTTCCCTATAAAATGAACAAGCTTTGTTTCCGGATCTTTCCAGTATGTTTTCCAATCCACCAGCACCGACTGCTGACTGCCGACTGAAGACCGTCGATTCTTCTCTTCAGCCCATTCTTTAGTGGCACTAATATATCCAATAGGTGCATCAAACCAAACATACAGCACTTTTCCGTGAGCTTCTTCCAGGGGTACCTGCACTCCCCAATCAAGATCGCGGGTTACTGCACGTGGTTGTAATCCCTGGTCAAGCCAGGATTTGCATTGCCCGTAAACATTGGTTTTCCATTCTTTGTGGTCTTCAAGTATCCATTGCTTTAGCCATGGTTCATATTTATCTAGAGGAAGATACCAGTGTTTGGTTTCTTTCATTACCGGAACGTTGCCACTTAATACAGATCGGGGATTAATAAGATCTGTTGCATTCAGTGAAGTGCCGCATTTTTCACATTGATCTCCATAAGCCTTTTCATTGTTGCAATGAGGACAGGTGCCCGTGATATAGCGATCGGCAAGAAATTGTTTATTTTCCTCGTCATAAAGCTGGTCGGTTGTCTTCACAATAAACTCTCCCTTATTGTACAGGGTTGTGAAAAATTCAGCAGCGGTTTCATGATGAATTTTATTTGATGTACGGGAATAAATATCAAAGGAAATTCCAAACTCCTGAAATGACTTTTTAATGATGCCATGATATTTATCAACGATCTCCTGAGGAGTAACCCCCTCCTGCTTGGCTTTGATCGTAATGGGAACTCCATGCTCATCTGACCCTCCGACAAAAACCACATCTTTACCATTTGAACGTAGATAGCGCACGTAAATATCGGCCGGAACATACACTCCTGCAAGATGTCCAATATGAATCGGGCCATTAGCATATGGTAGAGCAGATGTTACAGTAAATCTTTTATATTTTTTATTTTGTTCCATTATGATTTTTTTGCCTAAATTTAAACCCTCGTTAAAGATGGCAAAGTTAAGAATTAATTTATTTAACATTGGCTGGCTTTAATCTTAAAAAGCGAACAACAAAGAACAATTAAATTTCAAAGTCTAAAACACATAAAACCGAAAAATTCCCAAAACCGTTTTATGTTTTATAAAATTGTTAGAATTGTTATTTATTTTTGTTTTGGTTTTTGTATTTTGGTTTTTTATAATTTTACTTTTTAAATGCAATAATTTACGTTTTAAAAACAATCAATCTATAAACATTATATGGCAACATCAAAAACAACCGCTACACCAAAGGATACAACAAAAAGCCTGGATTTCCACATTAAAAACGTTCAGCTTGGCAACAGGAAATTTGAAAACATTTACCAGTCGCTTACCCGCATGATACTGGGTGAGAACCAGAAGATGGAAAAGATAACTGTAAATGGCCGATACACCTATGATTTCAAGGTATTCCGTCATGGCGCCAAGCATATTATAGGCATGTATGATGAGATAAACAGTTTCGTGTCCTTTGTGAAAGACGCTGCTGAAGGCGGTTCTTCGAAGGAAATGGCTTTTATCCTAATAGGTGAACCAGGCAATGGAAAAACTTTTTTTGTTGATCATCTGAGTTATCTTTACAGGAATTTTGTTGCATTACCAGACAATCGCAGATATACTTTTCGCTTTACAAACCTTGATAAGATTGGTGGATACGGGAAGATTATGCAAATTGAATCACAGACATATGAAGACCCAATGGTGCTTGCAATGAATCTTTACGACACCCGGGAAGATAACATAAAACTTCTTGGAGCTGCCGGGTTTAAAGAGAAACAAATCGAAGAACTTTACAAAAACTACCGTCCGCTGGGTTCATGCACTTATTATATCCTTAATCAGATCAGGAATTACTGCAACGAGGATATTGAAAAAATGAAAGACTTTGTTGAAGTAACAACTGTTCCTGTTAGCGAGTCGAGAGGCACAATTACCGGTAAGTATGCAGCCAAGGATAAGATCACGTCATCAGCTGCTGACTTGCTTGGTGAAGAATCCATTACACGACTTCTCAATATCACAGAAACTGATCATCCGTACAGATTTGATTTGCGCAGGGGAGCATTGGCAAGGGTTGCAGGAGGTGGAATACATTTCGCGGATGAAATTTTCAAGAACAAACGCGACCTGGTGCAGGTATATCTTGGCGTAATTCAAAACAGGACCATTGAAATGGAAGGTTACAAATGGCCACTGGATACGTTGGTTGTGGCAACAAGTAACAATTCAGAATTCGGCAGATTTTTGGATGAAAAAGAACAGGCCCCTATTGTTGACAGATGCCGTTTGACCTATATGTCGCACAATACAAACTATAAACTTCAGCAGGAACTTACTTTTTATGCAATAGGTAACAGGGATAAGACAACATTCTCAAATGAAAAATTGCATATCGATCCTAATTTGAACTATGCTGTTTCTGTTACCGTAGTACTAACCAGAATGCCTGCTTCCGACAAGCTAACACCCGTTGAAATGATGAAATTGTCGGCAGGTGAAGTTGCCGGTGAAAAAAGCATCAAAACTCTGAGCGAAGTTATAAGCGACCTGAACAGCGATCCCGATATCACCAAACGATTCGGACAAAAAGGACTCGGACACCGAAATCTTGGCCGTGCTTTGCAGGTATTACTTGAGCGTTCGGAAACCCAGGAAGGAAAGTGTATGTATGCAGGTGATGTTTTTAAAGCAATGGAAACAGTTGTTCTTGACTATGTACAGGATTCGAATGACCGTACAAAATATTTCAATGACATAAAGATCGCCAAGGAACTTTACAGAAAGAATGTGATGACCACCATCTTCAATGCTTACATGGACGAGCCAAATGCTGTGGAAAAAGATGTGATGAATTATGTGAACATGATCATTGGTGTGGATGCCAAAAATCTCGGACCTGATAAAATATGGACATACCAGGATCAACAGACAGGGAAAATTGTCCCTCTTAAAATTGACGAAACCTTTATCAACAGCGTTGAAGAAAGACTGGGCCTGAAAAATGATGAACAAAAACAAAGCTTCAGAACAACCATCACAAAGATCTACGGGCAGAAGATGATTAAAGATCCTTCTTATAATTTTATGGACAATAATGATCTTGTAAAAGCAGTGACAGATGTTCGTTTAAAATCTGATATTTCAGGAGCAGGCAGTCTTGTTGGGGCTTTAGCAAACAGAACCAATGAGGAAAACCAGAAACTATATGGAAGGATGATAGATACAATGGTAAAAAAACTGGGGTATTGCAACACCTGTGCAGAAAAGACCATTGAATATTTCTGTACACATGATGATTCAAATTAAACAATAATGGAACGCTGATGACGCTAATAATTATGATGAACACAGATTAATAAAATCATATTTTAGCTTAAAAGAACTGCGTCATCTGCGTTCTATTTAGACCTATCAATAATGTCGGAAAATATTTTCAAATTATATAAGCAATTAAAGAAAAAAGGTCTAAGCCATGACCAGCTTGAAATTATTGAGCGGGAACTGGATTGTTATACCCGGAAAAAAGAAAGAGACAAAGCCACTAAGCCTGAAGCACCTCAAATTTCAGGAGTTTATGATAAAAATGACTTTGAACTTTTTATTGGCATTATAAAAAACACCGATCCGTTTCTTGCAATGCAAACTCTTGAGGACCTTTTAGAACGCGATAAAAAACGCGAAGAGGACGGTTTTCCGAAAAGAATAAAAATAGGCAAATTCATTAAACCTGAAAAAGGCAACAAAGAAAAAATTGTGGTAGTTCCTACTACTACCGAACCCAAATTTTATCATGATAATTCCATAACCGAGGATGAAGATGAGACAGGTGGTTCAGGCGAGGGTGAAGAAGGAGAAGTTTTGGGTGAACAACCAATGGAACCAACCGAAGGCGAGGGTGAGGGCACAGGAGCAGGACAGGGTGAAGGAGCAGAACATGATATTTCTTCTGATGCTTTTGACTTAGGAAAAATACTGACAGAGAAATTTCAACTGCCTAATCTCAAAACTAAAGGAAAAAAAGTTTCTCAAACAAAATTCCAGTATGACCTTACTGACAAAAATCGTGGATTCGGACAATTGCTTGATAAAAAAGACACAATAAAAAAGATATTAGAAACCAACATACTGCTTGGCAATGTTACTGAAGAAAATGGCTTTTCAACGGAGAACCTTGTTGTAAACCCCCATGATAAAATTTACAGGATCATGTCGAGGGAAAAAGACTTCGAAGCACAATGTGTTGTTTTTTTCATACGCGATTACTCCGGTTCTATGCAGGGAAAGCCAACAGAGGCCATTGTTTCACAACATTTACTCATTTACAGCTGGCTGATGTATCAGTATCAAAACAACGTGCAGGTGCGCTTTGTTTTGCATGATACCGAAGCCAAAGAAGTAAAAGATTTTTACACCTATTACAAATCAGCTGTAGCAGGAGGCACCAGCGTTTTTGCAGCTTATGAACTGGTGGCTGGTATTATTGAAAAGGAGCAACTGGCAAGGGAAAACAACATTTATATTTTTCATGGAACCGATGGAGATGACTGGGAAGAAACCGGTGAAAAAGCACTTGCCGCCATCAATAAAATGCTTCCCGACCTGAGCAGAATGGGTATTACTGTTGCCAAGAACGCATGGACGGCTCTTGACAAACCAACAACTGTTGAAACCTATTTAATGGATTCAGGATTGTTGAAGGAGAAAAAGGAACTTATCAGGCTGGATGCCTTTTCTGCTGAAGAAGCCAGCGAAAACAGGATCATTGAGGGAATAAAGAAATTAATTAGTTAACACAACAGAGCCTTTTTAAACAATTGGAATAAATGTACCTGATAGACCAGCATACAAAAAAGATAATGGAAGAGTGCAAAGAAAGGGCCCGTGCAGCAGGTCTTTCTTTCGACAATGAAACGCTGGAATATATTGTTACCAACAGTGACATGATCAACCTTGGCCCCAAGAACATGATTCCGACATTGTATGACTATTGGGTGCATGATGTGGAAGTGCTGAAGGAAATTGGAAAATACAAATTATATCCTCACAACCCTTACGAAACAGTTATAAATTCGAGACCTGCGATTTCTTTTTATAACGACAACAACCCCGACTGGCTGAACATCATGATATTTTATCATGTGTTGGCACATATTGATTTTTTTCAGAACAATATTCTTTTTGAAAACCAATGGAAGGATGATTTTGTTGGCCTTGCACTTGCTGACAAGCGTCTGATTGAAAATCTTCGCAGCAAACATGGTCGCTGGGTTGATTACGTTATTGAGTTTAGCCGGAGTATTGATAATATTACAGGCTATTTCCGGATGTTACCAAGACATGGTCTCATCGAAGAGAAACAACTTCCCTCAAAATTGAATTTTTATTTCGACATCTTCCTGCAGGAAATATTAAAAGTTCCGCAGAACAAGATATTCAAAGAAATTGAAAGATATAATAATATCGGGCAAAGCAATCCGGAAATCGCCGAGGCTATGTTCTTTTCCGAAGTGAGAGTGAAATATCCTGAATTCCAAAGCAAATATGATAATTATATTCCGGCTGAAGCCGAAGCCATGGATATAATGGATTTCATCTGCCGGCATTCTCCCTTTCTGAAAAAAGAGCAAAACCGCTGGATGCAGTCTGTTATGACCATTGTAAGAAACACCTCCCTGTATTTTGCACCGCAAATGAGAACAAAGATCATGAACGAGGGGTGGGCAAGCTATTGGCATGACGAATTATTCAGAAGTGATGAACGCATCAGTGGGCACGAAGTTGACTATGCAAGAATAAATGCTGGCGTTACCGCCATTACACGCGTAGGTCTTAATCCTTATGCAATTGGCATGAGGCTTGTACAGCATGTGGAAAGCCTTGCCAATAAAGGCAAAATTAACTATGATTTTCAAAAGATCAGTGATGCCGATACACGTGGAAATTATAATAAAGAAACAGGGCGTGGGAAAGAAGCTATTTTTAAACTGCGTAAAAATTTCAGCGATTTCATGTTGCTGAACACTTTTATTGATCAGGATTTCATAAACGATCACGATCTTTTTGTTGTAGGAAAAAGAGTGAATGAAGAAAAGGGCGTTTATGAATATTATATTAAAAGTAAAAAAGCCGAAGACTACAAAAACATGATGATCGATTCATTATACCATCCACCGTTAATCAAGGTGAACAGGGGAAAAACAGATGATGATTGTTTATACCTGACACATGTTTTCGAAGGCAAGCAGATTTATAAACCGTACATTGCTGATACTTTATTGGGCATTGAATTTTTGTGGGGAGCAAAAGTTTGCCTGGAAACCACTGAAATAGTCAAAGAGGATGCTGATACGGAGGATAAAGCTCCGGCCTTTACTTACAGGAAAGTTATGTACACCATGAAAGATAAGAAGATCACAAAAACACAACTCTAAGAAGAAATTACAATTGGCAAACAACAAATGGCAAATAAATTCCCAAAAAACCAAATGAATAAAAACCAAACGGGTTAACATAGTTTGTTACGTTTGGATATTGAAGAATTGTAATTTAATTGTCCGTCAGCTGACGGATTGAAATTTGACGCTTACTGAATAGTCATTATGGCAATAAAGAAAAAGAAAATAAAACTTGATCTGTCTGCGCTTGAAAGCAGGGGTAAAAAGCTGGAGGCATTGATAACCCTGAGCAACAATATGCGCGATTTGGAAAAGCGCGAATATGTCCATTTCAATGATTTTCTTCACATGGCCTCAGATGAGCCGGATCTGATATTCCGGGACATCTTCCAGTACTTTCATGACATGATGCATCATTATGTTCCCAATGGGTTAGATGAATATGAAAACACTGAGCATTCAATAGGTTTTGTCCATTATGATTTTTTCAAACTATTTGTTGATGGATGTGACGATCCTTTTTTTGCAGACCGTCTTTTTGCAAACCGGTTGATGAACCTGGTCACGGAATTTAAAAAAGGAATACAGAACAATCATATTTATCTTTTTGAAGGGCCTCCGGGCAGCGGCAAAAGCACCTTTCTGAATAACCTTTTGCAAAAGATAGAATCTTATAACAGGACCAAAGAGGGTATCATGTACAAAACCGTATGGCGTCTTGATATCAAAAAACTTGAAGACCTTCAACAGTTGGGAGTCCTGCCGGAAGAAGCTCAGCAACATATTGCCACCTCAAAAAAACAAGCCGAATCAAAACGTTACATTGATATTGCATGCCCTTCGAACGATCACCCGATATTGCAAATACCAAAAGAGTACCGGAAGAAATTCCTGGAAGAACTTATTCCTGATAAGGCATTCAGAAAAAAACTCTTCAATGCAAAGGAATATCAATGGGTGATGAAGAATAAACCCTGCAGCATTTGCAGTTCTATTTACAATGTTCTTCTTGAAAAATTGGGAGAACCGCTTGAGGTATTCAACATGCTTCATGCAAGAAACATCAATTACGACAGGCAGTTTGGAAGAGGCCTCACTGTTTTCAATCCCGGGGATGATTATTTTAAGGAGCCTATAAAAGACCCCGCATTGCAGAATCTGCTTAATAACCTTCTCAAGAGTGATGAAGTGAGGTATGTTTATTCAACACTTGCAAATACAAACAATGGAATATTTGCACTGATGGATATAAAAGAAAATAATATCAAACGACTTGTTGAATTGCACGGTATTATCAGCGATGGCGTTCATAAAGCAGAAATGGTTGAAGAGCGCATCAAATCTTTGTTCGTTGGACTTGTCAACCCGGAAGATAAACTGCATTATGAAAATATAAAATCATTTCAGGATAGAATCATTCATATAAATATTCCTTACGTGCTGGACTATGACACGGAAGTTTCCATATATGTGAATAAATTTGGTGAAGAGATAAAAAAGAAATTTCTTCCCCGGGTTCTTGAAAATTTCGGGAAGATCATTATTTCATCACGCCTGGAGCCTGAATCGCGGGCCATCAGCTATTGGATAAAGGATTTTGGGATATACAGTAAGTATCTTGACAGCAACAGGCTGTTGCTTAAAATGGAATTGTACAAGGGCGAAATCCCGGAATGGTTGACCGAAGAAGACGTTAAGAACTTTACCAAGCAGGTAAGAAAGGAAGTCATCGAGGAATCGGAAAGAGAAGGAGCAAAAGGTTTTTCGGGGCGGCAATCGCTTTCAATTTTCAGCATGTTCTATGCAAAATATTCTGAAGGAAACAAACCTGTTACAATGGATATGCTCCAGGAATTCTTTGAGGAAAATGAAAAGCTGAATGAACTCATTCCGGAAGGTTTTATTGATTCGTTGATTGGTTTGTATGATTATGATGTGTTGCAGGAATTGAAAGAATCCATTTATTACTACAACGAACGGCAGATCTCGCGTGATATTTTGAATTACCTGTTTGCAATCAACTTTGAGCTGGGAGCTTCCGAAAAGTCAGTATATACTGATGACACCATTGAAATTTCGGAAGATTATTTTAAAAATTTTGAAGCGCTTTTTCTTGGCGCACTAAGTACAACCCAGGAGAGAAAGGCTTTTCGGAAGGATATCCATAACGAGTATGTTACATATTAATTGTCATACGAGATCAAACTTTTGGGAAAAGAGATCAGGGAAACAAAATTGTATCTTTCCTTATTTGAAAAATACATCCGCAACCTGAAAGAAAACGCCCTGAGTAATTATGCACAGAATGATAATTTCAGAAGAGCTTTGATCGATTACAATACTGCAGGTTTTAATGCATACGACAACCAGACTAAAAACACCATTGAAAGAATGGTTAAAAATCTGAAATCAAAATTCGGTTATTCCACCGAGGGTGCACGGCAAATGGCTATTTATGTGATCGACAGAAAACTGAATAAAAAATATTAAAGGTTGAGGTGGTAAACAGTATTAGAAAAAAGGAGAAAACAAAAAATAAAATCATTATGAAAAAATTATTCTTTTTACTGGTAATTGCAGGAGCCTTTATTTTATCATCCTGCGGATCGGGCTCAAAAAACAAGTCCGGCAAAGACACGCTTGCAGCAGGCGACTCAACGGCAAAAGGAGCCTTGACAATGACAAGCTGGGATATTTATAAAAAATATACCAAAGATTTCCAAAAGGCTTTTGATGAAAAAAATGTTGGAAAAACTTTTAAAATCACCAATCTTATTGTTCAGTTTATACAGAATGGCGACAATGGCTCGAAGGAAATTGACTGCATAGCTTATGACCCCAAAACAGACTCGCTGACGGAAGGGAAGGCGTCAAAAACAACAAAATATAAAATGAATGGAAAAGATCTGTATCCTATGGAATATGGATATTCATTCAAATTTGTTCTGACCGATCCAAAAGCGGTGGAGAGCCTAAAGAAATTCGACAACGATGACTCTTCAAAAGACCCTGTGTATACTTATTTTAATGTTATAAGCATTGAAGGGACCATG
>Ga0224523_1001364_pt1 | contig 10480 bp, 8 predicted proteins | sample CFST50metaG_FD_182732 | JGI IMG/M metagenome (GOLD analysis project Ga0224523, IMG submission 182732) | Peat soil microbial communities from Stordalen Mire, Sweden - C.F.S.T50 | ecosystem: Environmental > Terrestrial > Soil > Wetlands > Peat | place: Sweden: Norrbotten County, Stordalen Mire...
CAGGAGGCTTAACAATCACAATTGTATACCCTGCCAACAATAATGAAACTGGGGTCATCTGATCGCCTTTACCACTGGCAAAAACAGGTTTATTCAGAATAAAGAAAGCGCAATCACTCCCCAGAATAGAAGACATCTCCACCAGCTGCTCATCGGTAAAACCTACCTTATATAATGTATTAATCATTTTTAAAGTGAAAGCAGCATCTGACGATCCTCCTCCCAGACCTGCACCGACAGGAATATTCTTCATTAATACAATCTTCACAAGCGGAATAACTTTCGCTCTTTGCATCAATCTCAATGCCTTCATACACAGATTATCTTCAGTATCACTGTCGAAATTTATTCCTTCCATGATAAACTGATCACAGGAGTGTTTATTTGAAACCGGAAGTATTTCAAGGGCATCACAAAGGGTTAGTGGATAAAAGACAGTCTCAATATTATGATATCCATCTGCTCTTTTTCCAACAATATTCAATCCGATGTTTATCTTACAGTTAGGAAATGAAATCATATGCATGTAATATTCGACAAATATAACATCAAAAAAATCATTACTGAGAAAGAGTAACAACACAACGTTAATCAGGTCAAAATAATTTAACTTTGTGTCAAATTATAGCTATTATGTCATTTGCGATGCCATTGTTTAATTCAGTCATTTCGTGGCTGTTGAAAAAAAGAGTCCATCAGATTGAGCTTTTCATGAAATATCCCGAAGAAGTACAGTCAGAATGGTTTATTAAGCTGGTTAGTACTGCAAAGGACACGGAATGGGGAAGGAAATATGATTTCAAATCCATAAAAAATATAGAAGAGTTTAAAGAACGCGTCCCGGTTAGTACTTATGAAGAGATGCAGCCTTTTATCGACCGGCTGCGCAAAGGTGAACAAAATATTCTCTGGCCTTCTGACATCCGTTGGTTTGCAAAATCATCAGGGACGACCAGCAGCAAGAGCAAATTCATCCCGGTGAGTCAAGAGGCGCTGGATGAATGCCATTTTAAGGGAGGCAAAGATCTTTTAGCACTTTATTGTAATAACAACCCGGAGACACGCCTCTTTGAAGGAAAGTCGATCGGTATGACCGGACACTTTAATATTGATGATCTTGATGCAGGGACTTATTATGGAGATGTATCTGCCATTCTTGTCAAGAACCTTCCCTATCTGGTAGAGCTGATCCGCACACCTGATAAGTCTATCGCGTTGATGGATGAATGGGAAAACAAAATAGAGCAGATGGCCCGGCAGACCATTACTGAGAATGTGACCAGTATAGCGGGAGTTCCGTCATGGACATTGCTATTGTTAAAACATATTCTTGAAATTACCGGGAAAGACAACCTTCAGGAGGTATGGCCTAACTTTGAATTGTATATTCATGGGGGTGTTAACTTCTCACCCTATCGCGAAAACTTTAAAAAGATAGTACCCCCTAACCTCAATTACCTTCAGACCTACAATGCTTCTGAGGGTTTCTTCGGGATACAGGACCGTTTAGCTGAAGAAGATATGTTGTTGATGCTGGATTATGGCATATTTTATGAATTTATGCCGCTGGAAGAGTTGGATAAAAAATTCCCGAAGACGCTTATTCTGGATCAGGTAGTGACAGGGAAAAACTATGCACTGATTATTTCCACAAATGCTGGATTGTGGCGTTACCTGATTGGCGATACTATTGAGTTTACTTCGCTTCATCCTTATCGCATCAGGGTGACAGGCCGAACCAAGAACTTCATCAATGCCTTTGGTGAAGAATTAATCGTGGATAATGCTGAACGTGCACTCAATATTGCATGTGAAAAGACAAAATCACTCGTCACAGAATATACTGCTGCACCGGTTTATTTTAACGATAATGCCAATGCTGCTCATGAGTGGCTGATAGAATTTGAAGTCGCTCCTGTTAATCCAGAATACTTTGTTGAGATATTTGACAATGCCTTAAAATCGTTGAACTCGGACTATGAGGCAAAACGGTATCATGACATGATATTAAGGAGCCCGATTTTACATATACTGCCAAAAGATACTTTTTATCGTTGGCTCAAGACGAAAGGAAAACTGGGCGGACAATACAAAGTACCGCGTTTATCGAATAACAGAGAATATGTTGAAGAAATTCTTACTTTATCAAAAATGGCTTGACCAAAACTGAAATCTTTTCTATCTTCGCCATGATGAAAAAATCTATGCATATAGCTATAGCAGGTAATATAGGATCAGGAAAAACCACCCTGACACGCCTGCTTGCCAAACAATTTGGCTGGAACCCACATTATGAAGATGTGGATACCAATCCATATCTGTCGAGTTTCTATGAAGACATGAAAAGATGGTCTTTTAACCTCCAGATATTCTTTCTAAACAGCAGATTTCGGCAGGTGGTAGATATCCGAAATAGTGGTCTTACTGTTATTCAGGACAGGACCATTTATGAAGATGCCTATATCTTTGCGCCCAACCTGCATGAGATGAGCCTGATGTCCAAGAGAGACTTTGAGAACTACAGGTCGTTGTTCGATTTAATGAGTTCTTTCATTGACCCTCCTGATCTTTTGATTTATCTCAGAGCCAGCGTTCCTACACTGGTCAGACAGATCCAGAAGCGCGGACGTGAATACGAGGCTTCTATTCGTTTGGACTATCTCAAAAGTCTAAATGACCGTTATGAGTCATGGATAGAAACATACAAACAAGGTAAGTTGCTGATCGTGGATGTAGACAATATCAATTTCTCTGATAATCCCGAAGATCTGGGCAGTATCATTGACAAGGTGAATGCAGAACTACACGGATTATTTTAAATAAACAATGAATATAGCCGGAATCATCCCTGCCCGTTATGCATCTTCCCGTTTCCCCGGAAAGCCTTTAGCCATGATTGGAGGTGTGAGCATGATCAGAAGAGTTTACGAACAATGTCTGAAAGCTGATTCTTTGAATATTGTTGTTGTGGCTACTGATGATGTACGCATTGCTGACCATGTGAAGGAGTTTAACGGCAATGTCGTCATGACCTCTATCGATCACCATAGTGGTACCGATAGATGTAATGAAGCATTGAAACATCTTTTGAATCATGATCCGGATCAACATTATGATATTGTTGTCAATATCCAGGGAGATGAACCTTTTATAGACCCTTCACAAATCAATGTTTTAATCGAGTGTTTCAGAGATCCCGATGTAGATATAGCTACGCTTGCCCGTCAGATAGATTCTGCAGAAGAACTTTTTAATCAGAATGCTGTAAAAGTCGTTACCGGTATTAAAAAGCAAGCTCTTTATTTTAGTCGCAGTCCTATTCCTTTTATCAGAAATACTCCTCAGGATGAATGGATAACAAAAGGTAGATTTTTGAAACATCTGGGTTTGTATGCATATAGATCTGAGGTACTAAATGCTATAGCCGCTCTTCCGCCGGGAATACTTGAAAACCTGGAGTCGCTCGAACAGTTGAGATGGCTGGAAAACGGATACTGTATTTCGGTTGAACTCACTGATAAAGAAGGTGTTTCTATAGACACCCCTGAAGATCTTGCAAAACTTATGAACATTATTTGGTAAATAGGACACTGGATTATATCTTCGCAACAACAAATTTCGAATGTATGAAAATGGGTATTTATATAGGAGCACTACTTTACCAACATGATTGTGTGGTCATTCCAGGTTTTGGAGGCTTTATCGCCAATTATGCCCCTGCAACCATAAACCCGGTTCAGCATACATTTATGCCTCCTTCTCGACAAATCATGTTTAATGCCAGTCTGCATCATAATGATGGTTTACTGGCTACATATATTGCAAAAAGGGAAGGCATTGGTTATGATCGTGCTATTACCATAATAGCCAATGAGGTCGTTGTCATTCAAGAGGAACTCCATTCAGGCAAAACCATCCTTTTTGAGGGCATAGGATCATTGAAAGCCAATCCTGAACGCGCCATCGTCTTTACGCCTAGGCTGGCTTACAATTATCTGGAAGAAGCTTACGGGCTATCTCCTTTCGTCTCACCTGCCATAAGACGCAATGGTTATCAGTATAGTCAGGACAACAAAGTTAACAAGGACGCCATTCATTTTCCTGTTGCCGTCAGACGTATTGCTGCTATTGCTATTCCACTTATTGCCATTGGCTTATGGAGTTTGTTCAACCAAGACAGGATCAACAAATTTACTTCAAACTACAGTAGCATTTTCCCTTCAGAAATAGTTTCTAATTTCAGTTCTTCACTCCGAAAAAGCATACCTGTATATGTCCTCTCGCATTCAAAATCTACTTTGAATATACCTCAACCATTACCCAAAGCCGAAAAAGAGGTGCCCTCTAAGGTCACGACATCTGATAACATTATGAAAGCTGAAGTGAAAACCGATGAACCAGTTCTCAATACTGTGATCCGGCAAACTCCTGCTACCGAGATCAAAACTAATGCATCGGGACACTTTTTGATCATTAGTGGAGCTTTCAAAGTGAAAGAGAATGCAGATAAACTACTGAATCAACTAAGAGCTAAAAACCTTGATGCAACTTTAGCCGGACAAAATAAAAAAGGACTTTATCTGGTAAGTGCTGCCAGTTGTGATGACGCCGGACAGGCAACACTAAAACTAAAAGAGGTGCTGGATAAAGGTATTGAAGCAGCCTGGATTCTAAAAAAATAATCCCTTCATTTCACAATTATTTCTCTATTAAATAAATCACCTTGGGTAAAAACAAATTAGAACGCTTTGCTGAAAACGAGACGTTTGAGCATTTCTTTCAGCCCTCTTTTGATGACCTGATGACGGGTTTTGCATTAAAAGGAAAGTGGCATACTGATTTCTTTGGCAACAATAATCCAATCGTAATAGAAATTGGATGTGGCAAAGGAGAATATACAGTAAATCTGGCAACAAAATATCCTGACACCAATTTTATCGGATTGGACAAGAAAGGTGCACGATTATGGCGTGGAGGTAAGACCAGTAAAGAAAATCAACTATCGAATGTTGCTTTTATCCGGACAAGAATTGAACAGATAGAATACCTGTTTTCTCCCGATGAAGTAGATGAGATCTGGATTACCTTTCCTGAACCACAACCTTCAAAAGCTAAGAAAAGATTTACTTCTCCCCAGTTCATTGCACATTTCAGAAATATATTGAAACCGGAAGGGATTATTCATCTGAAAACTGACAGTGATCTTTTTTATGGATATACGCTGTCTGTTATTAAAGATGCCGGTCACGACCTGCTCTATTCTAATTCAGATCTTTACCTTAATCCTGAAGACCCAAGGATAAAGGATGTAATAGCAGTCCAGACATTTTATGAAAAAATGTGGTTGGCTGAGGGATTCAAAATAAAATATCTCGAGTTTAAATTGAAATCATTCCATCCCATAGGGATGGAATGATTTCAATAAGCATTAACCTATTAAATCAAATTCCAGTTCTCTTGGATTTACACAAAGAACCGGGATCTGGGTGGTGTTGAAAATTATCTCTTCGTCATAACTGCCTAATATGAATGATGGCACTACCTTATTATCGGGAGATGTCATGATCATAATCAAATCAGAGTTATTTGAAGTAGCGTAGTCAATGGTGTATTTTGAGAAGTGAGAATGTTTTTCAGCTTCTTTAAATGTATAAGGCACACCATTCTTATCAAATATACGTGCAATTTCGTGTGCTGATTCATAAATCAGATCACCTGCATCACCGATCACCAGAATGTGCATAGTAGCATGAAACTCCTTAGAAATATAGGTAGCCCATGCTGCCTTTTCATTGGTGCAAAGATCACTGGTGATTGGCAGAACGATGTCTTTGTATCCTTTTTCGACAGGACGTTTCTGAACAACCACTACTGGAACGGTAGAACTGGTAACCACCTTAAGGGCAAAGCTACCGGTAAAGTGTTGTATTCCGGCTTTTCCATGTGTACCAAGGTAAATCAGATTTGCTCCGATTTCATTGGCTACATCACTGATAGTGGTAAAGATACTTCCTTCGCGTGAAAGATGCTCAACAACCACTCCGTTTTGGCTGTGTAATTCTTCTGCCAGAACTGTTAGTCTTTTAACAATAGATTCCTCAGGTAAATTCTCCTCTTTGAGATAAGCTTTGGTTTCAGAATTTACTACATGAAGCAGGACAACTTTAAAATTCAAAAGTTTTGCAGTATCAATTGCCTGACTTGCTGCATTTGCACATACTTCCGAAAAATCTGTCGGAACCAGTACGATGTTTTTAAAATTAGCGACCATGATTGAAGATTGCGTTTGTTTATAAATCAATGTAGAATTTCAGAATTAAGGATCACACAAATATAGCAAATTGTGAATGAGAATAAGTTATTTTATTGTTACTTTTTTCTATGAATCTGAATTATTCTATTATTTAATGCAAAAACATAACAAAAAGCTAAAAAAAATCTTGTTAAGAAGCGAATCTTAACAACTTTAAAAGTATCCATTCCTTATTTTTCCAAAGCCATTCGTAGGTCGATAAGAGCTGCAACAACTGATGGATCAGCCAAAGTAGTAATGTCGCCAAGATCTTCGACCTGCATAGCTGCAATCTTTCGTAATATCCTTCGCATTATTTTTCCTGATCGTGTCTTTGGTAATCCCCGCACAATCATTATCACATCCGGAGTTGCAAAGGCACCAATATGACGACGAACTTCGTTGCGTAATTCACCAATCACCTCAGGATCATCCTCATGACCTTCGTTCATCACCACATATGCAAATACGCCTTCACCTTTAATGTCATGAGGGAATCCAATGACAGCTGCTTCGGAACAAAATGGATGAGAAACAAGAGCACTTTCGATTTCAGCTGAACCAAGCCGGTGACCCGATACATTCATCACATCGTCTACTCTTCCGGTAATCCAGTAATAGCCCTCCTTATCTCTAATCGCACCATCGCCCGTCAGATAATACCCTTTATACATTTTCAAATAGGTAGATTCGAAACGCATATGATCACCCTGTATCGTCCTGGCCATGGCAGGCCATGCTCTTTTTATGGCCAGCAAACCGGAGACATTGTTTCCTTCCAGTTCTATACCTTCATCGGTTAATATCACCGGTTCGATTCCAAAGAAAGGTAATGTTGCAGAACCAGGCTTTGTAGGCGTTGCTCCGGGAAGTGGAGAAATAATGATTCCTCCGGTTTCGGTTTGCCAGTAAGTATCGACAATAGAGCACCGACTATCGCCCACAACCTCGTAATACCATTTCCAGGTCTCGGGGTTAATAGGTTCTCCTACCGACCCCAGTATCCTTAAACTGGATCGGTCATATTTTTTCACAAAGGCATCTCCCTCTCTATGAATAGCACGAATAGCCGTTGGAGAGGTATAAAACTGATTGATTTTAAGCCTTTCTACCATCTCCCAGTAACGTCCGGCATCGGGATAGAGGGGTGTACTTTCAAACAGCACTGTTGTAGCGCCATTCAGTAAAGGGCCATAGACGACATAAGAATGACCTGTTATCCATCCAATATCTGCCATGCAGGCAAATACATCTCCATCCTTATAATCAAAAACATATTTATGGGTAATAGCACAATAGACCAGATATCCGGCGGTGGTGTGTGAAAGCCCTTTGGGTTTTCCCGTGCTTCCTGATGTATAAAGCAAAAATAAAGTATCCTCAGAATCCATGTGTTCTATGGGACAATAGGGACGTTCGGACTGCATGGCTTCTTGCATCCAGATATCACGCTGGGGATAGAACGGTATTTTATTTCCGGTTCGTTTGGCAATAAAGACATTTTTCACCGTCGGACAAGCCATTACTGCCTCATCGACCATGCGTTTCAAAGGAATTAATTTACCTCCACGGATCGCTTCATCCGCAGTAATTACTGCACGACATTCTGCATCATTGATCCTATCGCGCAATGAATCGGCACTGAAACCAGCAAATACGACAGAGTGAACTGCACCAATACGTGCACATGCCAGCATGGCATATACGGCCTCAGGAATCATGGGCATATAAATAGCTACTCTATCACCCTTACGGATATTATGATGACGCAATACATTAGCAAACCGTGACACCTCGCGGAGCAATTCCTTGTAAGTAATTCTACGTTCATGTCCCGGTTCATCAGCTTCCCATATTATGGCAACCTGATCACCCCTATCTTTCACATGACGGTCGACGCAGTTTTCACATGCATTAAGCTTCCCTCCAAGATACCATGAGATCAGTCCTTCTGAAAAGTCACAGTCGCTCACCAATTGAAATTCATGTCGCCAGTTTAACAAAGTACGACCTAGATGTTCCCAAAAAGCATCGCCTTCTGAAATACTTTTTTCGTATAAGTTTTTATATTCTTCTAAAGATGAAATATGAGACTGATCAAATAGTTGTTGGTTTGGATAAAACAAATTATCAGGGGATGACTCCATAATGGTAAGTTTAACTTTAAATAATTGTAGCCTGTAGATTGTTGATTTATATTAACAACCTACAGGTGCTTTTGTTAAACTTCAAAATTATTTTACCGGATAAGAAAAATCCGGATTGTGGAATTCTACTTAATAATCAAGTTATCCATTTGAAATTAAGAAAGAGATAAATCATTTGCACCAATCATGACATCTCATTATAAAATAAGAAAAGGCAAATAATATACTATTAAACAAATGTTGATTATTTCGGAAGAAATGCTGGATTCCTTGATTTATAAAACCTCAGATCCGGTTCTTTTACTTCCCCTGTAAAGCTCGAATTTATTTAACCTGCACTCCAGTTGCCCATTGTACAATTTTATTTTGCGTGAAGGTTTCAGACCAATAAACTTCAAGGCTTCCAGATTGGCGCTGATAATCCAGGCATCACACCCATTATAAAAATGTTTGAGCCGTGTTCCTATTTCTCTGTAAAACTCTACGATATCGTCACTTTGTAATCGCTCTCCATATGGTGGGTTCAACACTACTACTCCGGGATCACTCTCAGGTGTTGACGACAGAAAATCACAATTCTTAAAAGCAATATATTCTTCCACACCGGCTCTTCGTGCATTTTGAATGGATATTTCGATGGCCCTTTTTTCAATATCACTTGCAAATATTTTCCCTTCGAAAGGTTTGATTTTAGTTTCTGCTTCGCTTCTGATCATCTCCCATAGCGTTGCATCAAAATCGTTCCATTTCTCAAAGGCAAAATGACGCAACCTTCCATTGGGAATATTGCAAGCCATCAAAGCTGCTTCGATAGAAAAAGTCCCTGATCCACACATTGGATCGTAAAAATTACTTTTTTTATCCCATCCTGATAGCAGGATAATTCCGGCAGCCAGCACTTCGCTGATAGGAGCAAAAATCTGTTCCAGACGATACCCCCTTTTACTAAGGGGCAATCCGGTGCTGTCAATTGAAACGCTACAAGCTACTTCTGAAATATGGATATTAATTTGCAGGTCTGGATCGTCAACATCAATAGAAGGACGGATGCCGTCAATTTCTCTGAATTGATCAACAATGGCATCCTTCGATTTTAACGCAACGAATTTAGAGTGGGTAAAAATCTCTCCACTGGTCGTGCCATCAATAGCAAATGTCTGATCTGTTGTTAGATATTTACTCCAATCTATTTTTTTCACCTCATTATAAAGCGCTTGTTCATTCAGCGCCTCAAAGGTGGCGATAGGTTTCAATATCTTAAGCGCCGTACGAAGATATAAATTGCACTTATACAGTAATGCAAGATCACCCTTGAACTTTACTGCCCGGCTGAGTATTTCTATGTCATTGGCTCCCAGTTCGTTTAACTCGGAAGCCAGAATTCCTTCTAACCCAAATTGGGTTGTTGCAATAATGTCAAAATTTTTCAAGATCTGTTTTTATAAAAGATTCATTGTCGTATTGGTAATATCAAGCTAAATTTACATCATAAAAATGAATGGCATCATCCAATCATTTGGTTAATTTTGCATGATATTTCGAATAGGTGTTTTGCTCCATAATGGATTAAGGACAATAATACGACATTTCATTTGAAATTCAAAAATTCTACCAATAAATTGAAATTTAAACATACGATTACAACATAAAGCCAGTTTTCATTTAAAATCAGAACAATGATTTGCTCACTCCCAACAAAATTTATTGTTTTAACATCTATAGTGTTATTGTTTTCTATTACAGGATATTCACAGAAAAAGAAACCTGTTAATCCTGATGAGGAAGAGGTAGAAGGATCACAAATAATTAAGATCCATAAAATCATCAATTATCCCGATAACAGACCTCCCGTTAAGTTTTATGTCAATGCCATAGATGCAGGTATTATCTTCAAACACGGCACCGGGCCCGATAGCTGTGATGTCTATGGAGCCCGTGATGTCTGGGTCTGGGAATATCAACGTAATTTCTATATGCACTACGATGGGGCAGGCCCCAAAGGATGGTTATCCTGTCTGGCCGTCAGCGAGGACTTACAGAA
>Ga0224523_1001371_pt1 | contig 10454 bp, 2 predicted proteins | sample CFST50metaG_FD_182732 | JGI IMG/M metagenome (GOLD analysis project Ga0224523, IMG submission 182732) | Peat soil microbial communities from Stordalen Mire, Sweden - C.F.S.T50 | ecosystem: Environmental > Terrestrial > Soil > Wetlands > Peat | place: Sweden: Norrbotten County, Stordalen Mire...
ACGCTACACCCCGAAAATTTTCCCTGTTTTATTTTAAGAACTGTTTTCTTAACAGGGTGGCAAAATTAGAAAAAAATATCATAAAACTTAAGTTTGTTTAAAATAAATTTTTTTAATGTACAGCGGTTATGATTTTTATTGCCACAATATAACATTTATGCTCATGTATATTGCTTTCCAAAAGCGTTATTTTTTATTCAACTATATTCTAAGCCATTTTTAAATAACAAACCATATAAAAGCATCATGGGAGAAGTATATACAGTCAGCTAGAAAACTGCAGTTTTAGTGAAATAACAAAACTCAAAAAACAAAAAACAAAAAAATCTCAAATCCAAATTAAATGCAAATGTCCAAAACAACGCACGCTTTGAACATTTGTTCTTTTTGTAAATTGTAATTTATTTGCCATTTGCTATTTGTTTTTTGGAGTTTTCTTGCAAAGACTATATAGAAATAAAGCTTTCTGAAACTTCAATGGGGGAGAGGTTATGGTGGTAAAAAAACTTCGGATGACAGCTTACGATTTGAACTTCCGTTAAACTGAATCGAAAAGATTTTCCAAATAATTTACAGCAACTTTTGTCTTTTTCACTTAGCTGTAAAAAAGAGGTTTCACAGCTTTTTTTGTTAACATAAACAGCAATGTAATTAACCATTTTATCAGTGTCTTCTGATCTGAAATAAACCACCATTTTACTATTCTTGGCATATCCACAATAAGTCATTTTCTTAATATCTACAGGTTCGTCGTCGCCAATTTGCACGTAAATGTCAATTTGTCTTGCATCCTGTGGCATCTTAGGGCGCCCGGTATGGTTGTTTACAATACGCAAACGATGCTGCATGCTATGACTGAAATCAATGTCAATAATTAGCGGTGAGGTATGGGATGCCTTACCCACTATATCGTTTGAATATCCGTTGAACTCATCCTTTGCACCAAATCTCAACTGTTTTACTTTTGCTAGATCATTTCCGACTGCATTCTGCACCTATGGTTTCCAGAGGCTTGTAAAAATGTTTGAGATTTGTTTTCTTTTTGATCATGAAAGATGGGTAAAGTAAAAGATAATTTTTATACAAATTCCAAAAATCAGGCACTTCAACTCTTGCACCAATCTGAAAACCGCAATCAGTAACATTTGGTTTTTCAATAAAAAAAATAAAACCGATAAGTCGGTTTTATCCACAATTTGATTTAATTTGTTAATATCTTTTAACAAAATGTCCACCTTTTGTCCACCTAAATAATTTGTTAATTGTTATTAAGATTTTAAATTTGTCACAAAAAATCACACCCAATTAACTTTTTTTTTATGAGAATTCTTGTAGTTGACGACAACCTCGAAGCATTATCCGCCACTTGCAACATTTTAAAGCGAAATGAGTTTTATCCTCTGCCGGCAAATACTGCCAAACACGCTTTGGGTATGGCATTTAACGATAAACCAGATTTTATAATTTATGATATGAACATGTCAGAAATTGATGGTTTTGCCTTCTGCGAATTTTTGCAATTGAATCCCGAAACTTGCCATATACCTGTTGTTTTCCTTGTAAATGGCTGCTTTCAGGCCGATGAAGAAAGGCTGCATATGGCCGGAGTGCTTGATATTATTAAGAAACCCATCAACGAAAAAGAATTTATTTTGAGGATGAATGCTTTCCATCGGTTTATAAATATTCGCAAAAAAAGAAAAACTGAGAATATTTATAAAAAATAAACCTGGATAAAAATGTCCACCTTTTGTCCAAATCACAAATTTCAAATCACAAAACCGTAAACCGAACTTCATAAATCAAATGGAAAATTACAATACAATCTGTTCACAATCTTCGAAACTCTCATTAAAACTTAACTATATGAAGCGTATTCTACTCACTTCAATTTTAATTTTCGTGCTTGGAATCATGCATGGGTTTTCACAAACCACCTATTATGCAAGGGTGGCTGCTGGAAACTGGAGTACACCGGCTACATGGTCAACTGTCGCATGTGGTGGAGCAGCAGCTGGAACTGCACCAGGCGCTTTGGATAATGTTATTATCTGTACTGGCGATGTTATTACTGTTGATGTTCCTTCGTCATGCGCAACGCTTGTTATCAACGCCCCGGCTGCCAATAACGGAGTTACTCTGGCGGCTAACCTCACTGTTTCGGGAGCTATTACTATGAATTCACCGTCAGCCGGTGTGATTACAAGTACAATAAATGTCGGAACTTTTACTTTAAATGCAGGCAGCATTGCTATTCCCGGAAGCGGAACAGCCGGGCGTTTTTGTACAGTCACAGTTTCCACGGGAACAGTCAATGTTACCGGAGCAATTACTTTCTCAGGAACCGCTGCTCAGGCAAGATTTATTTTTACGGGTACGGGTACATTAAATATCGGAGGAAACCTTACAGCCGGCGGTACATTTACAACTGTTGCCAATTCAATAGTAAACTGCAACGGAACTTCACCACAGTCAATAGGTGGCTATACGTATGCTATTTTAAAATCAAACAACACATCGAAAGTGACTTTGCTGGCGGCAGCTACAACCACAACACTTACTATTGGCGATGTTTCAACAGGCAGTTATTTTTATGATGGCGGCTATCAGCTTACTTGTGCAGGTACGCTGAATCTGACTTCAGGCGAGTTCGAACTTGGTGGAGCAGCAGCCACTACCTGGCCTGCTTTTGCCACACGAAACATTAGTGCGGGAACAACAGTGGAATATGCAAGCGATGTTGCACAGGCAGTAGCTATATTGGCAGCGGGCTCAAGCTATCAGAATCTGCTTTTCTCCGGAGCCGGAGTAAAAACACCTGCTGCCGGTACTCTTACAGTTGGCGGAAACCTGAATTCGAATGGAGGCACGGCCGCATTTAATACCAATAACAATATTGTCAATGTTACAGGAGATATTGATGGAATAGGGCCCATCACTACAGGCACAGGTCTGGTAACAGCCGGTGGAAGCTGGCTTAATACGGGCATCCTCACTGCTGGCACAGGTGGTGTAACTTTTACAGGAGCAGGAAAGAAAATTATCGGATCTGCAAGCGGAATAACATTTACTACACTTACAATAAACGGAACTTATACTAACAATAATACAGCAGGTCTTACTGTGTCAACTGCACTTAGCGGAGTAGGAACTCTGACACAAGGAGCCTCTTCAATTTTAAATATAGGCGGCACATCCGGCATTTCAAATTTAAATGCCACATCCAGCACCCCTAATACAGTCAATTATACCGGTGCGGGCCAGACAATTCATAATAACAATTATTATATTCTTAAACTCAGCGGAAGCGGCACTAAGACTTTCCCCGCTTCTTTGACAATTGCAAATAACCTGGATATTGGCAGCGGTGTAGTAGCAAATCTTGGAGCAGGATTTACCCATACAGCCAACACACTTTCATTTCTCACGAATGGACAGCCCTCGGGATCCTATGGTGGAACAGGCTCTACTGCAACTTATAAAAATGCCTTATATTTTACATCACCCGGTGTGACAGGCATAATAAATGTAACTACTTCATCATGTTCTTCTGCCGGTACATGGCTGGGAACCACAAGTACCGACTGGGGCACAGCAGCTAACTGGTGCGGCAACGCAGTGCCGATTTCCACCACTGATGTGGTTATACCTGCCGGTGGAAATCAGCCCATCATAGGCGCAGCGGCATTTTGCAACAATATAACTATCAATTCAGGCGCATCGTTAACAATAAATGCAGCCAACACTCTTACTGTTAGTGGAAACTGGACAAATAACGGTGGAACATTAACTCCGAATACAAGCACAGTATTTTTCAATGGCAGTGGAACGCAAACTATTGGCGGTTCCGGAAGCACATCTTTTAATAATGTGACTACATCAGGTACCGCTAGTGTAACAACGGCAAGTTCAATCACAATAGGTGGTAATTTGAGTATCTCTAATGGCACCACTTTTACTGTAGGGGGATATAACTTAACTGTAACAGGCACCACGGCAGTGGGAGGAGGGGCAAGCGGTAGCCTGATTGCTTCTTCAGCGACAGGTACAAAGATATTTACAGGGCTGGTTACTATAAATGCAGGTGGTTCCTGGACTGACCCGGGAAATTCTGCTGTTGAATTCCGTGGAGGAATCACCAGCAATGGATCATTTACCGCAGGTACCGGAATTTACTCTTTTACAACGAATGCCCTGGCGCTTAATGGAAACTTTACTATCCCCAACGTCACGGTTACCGGTGTTACAGTTACAAATAATGGAACATTAAATGCCACTGCTTCTTTGAATGGAACCGGTGGTTTAACAAATGCCGCTACGGGAGTGCTAAATATAGGAGGTACATCGGCAATCACTACACTAACTGCAGCTGCAGCCGGCAACCTGGTCAATTATAATGGAGCAGCGCAAACGGTGCATAATAACAATTACTCTGATCTCACTTTAAGCGGAAGCGGTGTGAAAACCATGCCTGCTCTGACAACGATCAGGAATTTCACTTTGAGTGGAACAGTTTCAGCAACATTGACAGCCAATCTGACGGCACTTAGCGGTAACTTAAATATCGGTACCGGGACGCAGTTAGACCTGGCAACCTTTACTGCCAACAGGAGCGCTGCCGGAGGTACACTGACTGTAGCGGGTACATTGTTGTTGGGCACCAGCAATTTCCCAACAAACTTTGCTACAATGACAATGACAAATGGTACTGTAAATTATTATGCAGCAGGGGCGCAGAATGTGAGTAACCTTGCCGCTTATAATAATCTTACTCTGTCGGGAAGCGGAACAAAAGCTTTTCCTGCGACGACTACCATTAATGGAAACCTGTCAATAAGCTCAGGAGTAAATGCAAACCTAACCGCAGGGCTTACTCATCCTACCATTGCTCTTTATCTTAATGGTGTTGGTCAGTCATCAGGAACATGGGGAGGAACCGGCTCTGGAGCAGCTCATATCAACGCTACTTATTTTACTGCCACCACCGGCAAGTTGAACGTAGGTGTATCAAATTGTACCGCTGGCACCTGGACGGGAGAAACAAGTATTGACTGGGCTACAGGCAGCAACTGGTGTGGTGGTGCAGTACCCGGCGCAGGAACGGATGTCATTATACAATCAGGAACAACTTTCCAGCCTACTATTGCCGCTGCCGGAGCATTATGTAATAACATCACTATAAATACCGGAGCCTCGCTTACACTTGGTGCGGCCGGCACTTTGGCTATTAGCGGTAATTACACAAATAACGGTACTTTGACTGCCAATGCGGCAAGTACCGTAAATTTTAACGGAGCGGCACAATCAATTATCGGAGCAGCGGGATTTGGCAACCTTACTCTTTCAGGCAGTGGCGCCAAAACATTATCAACCACCACCACCATAGCAACTAACCTGACACTGAGCGGAACTGCTTCCACAACAACAGTTGCAAACACAACCATTGGCGGTAATCTTGCAATTGGCAATGGATGTACTTTTACAGTAGGTGGTTTTAATTTAACAGTAACCGGAACTACAACAGTCGGAGGCGGAGCAAGCGGTAGCCTGATAGTTTCTTCTGTCACAGGTACGAAGCTATTTACAGGCCTTGTTACTGTAAATGCTGGTGGTTCCTGGACCGACCCGGGAAATTCTGCTGTTGAATTCCGTGGTGGCATTACCAGCAATGGATCATTTACCGCCGGCACCGGAATTTACTCTTTTACCACAAACGCCCAGGCGCTTAATGGAACCATTACCATCCCCAACGTTACGGTCACTACAGTTACTGTTACAAACAACGGCACATTAAATGCCCCTGCTTCACTTATAGGAACAGGAGGTTTAACAAATGCCGCTACAGGAACGCTTAATATCGGAGGTACTTCTACTGTCACCACACTTACTACTGCAGCAGTAGGCAATACAGTCAATTATAATGGCACCGGAGCACAAACCGTCCGCAATAATGCTGCCTATTACAACCTTACACTGAGTGGAAGCGGCGTTAAAACGCTGGCAGTAGCCACCACCACAATCAACGGGAATCTTGCATTAAGCGGAACAGCTACTGCAACGCTGGTGGTCAATCTGGCAATTGCCGGCAATTTAAATATTGGTACAGGAACACAACTTGATTTAGCAACTTTTACTGCCAACAGGACAGCAGCAGGAGGTACTCTTACTGTTGCAGGAACCTTATTAGTAGGAAGCAATGCAGGAGGAGCCGGGCCGGCAAGTAATTTCCCGAATAATTACACCACAATGACCATGACCGGCGGTACAGTGAACTATAATCGGGCTGGAGTACAGACTGTCTATGCTACACCAACCTATAATAACCTCATCCTTGGTGGAAGCGGCATCAAAACTTTTGCAACAGTTGTAACTGTGACTGGAAATCTGAATATTCTTGCGGGTGTAAGTGCAAATTTAACGGCAGGTCTTACACATTCAGTGGGTAATTTGTTTTTTGATGGTGTTGGACAGGCTGGTGGTGCCGGGATATCATGGGGATATAACAATCCACCGGCTTCAAATACAAATACCACCTATTTCACCAACACAACAGGCAGGATAAATGTGTCAAATGGCTGTTCCGGTTCATGGACAGGAGCAATAAGTACTGATTGGCACAACGGTTCCAACTGGTGTAGCGGAACAATTCCCATATCCACAACAGATGTTATTATCCCATCAGGAGGCAATCAGCCCACGATAGGCGTTGCCGAACAATGTCATAGCATCACTATCAAAACGGGCGCTACACTTACCATTTCTGGAACAAATACTTTATCTGTGTATGGTGATTGGATCAATAATGGCGGTACATTGACTGCCAATTCCAGCAAAGTGATATTTACTGGCAGTGGAACCCAAACCATAGGTGGAACCAGTACTACCACATTTTATGATTTTGGAACCTCAGGCACCTCAAATACGATCACTGGAATAGCTACTACAGTTGGGCATAACCTTACAATTGACAACGGATCGACATTCAACGCTGCCGGGTATAATCTGACCGTAACAGGCACAACAAATGTAGGTGGTGGAACAAGCGGAAACATGACAGTGTCGTCGGCTACCGGCACGAAAATTTTTACAGGTCTTGTCACGATCAGTAATGGTGGTATCTGGGATAATACTTCCAATTCTGCTATAACAGTGCGCGGAGGGATTACAAATAGCGGCGGAACATTTAATGCAGGAACCGGAATATATACTTTCGATACAAATCCGCAGTCATTAGCCGGCACTTTGTCAATACCTAATGTGACTGTCAATGCAATAAACCTTACAAATAATGGCTCACTAGCTGTATCAACTGCGTTTACCAATACCGGAGTTGTAGGTATTACCAATTCGGCTACCGGTTCATTAAATGTCGGGTGCGCATTCACTATGGATGGTGGAACTTTTACCAATTCAGGTTCCTCGACTTTTGGCGCAGCTGCAGTATTTGGCGTTACCGCTGCTACCGGGCAGGTAATAATAACCAATAATGTTGGGGGCGTTATGACTTTTAATAGTACTGCTGCTTTGGATCGTGGCAGTATTATCAATAACAAAGGCGTTATAAATTTTATTGGAATATTGAGTTATACCAATGGTGCGGCTCATGTAACTTCACCGGGAGGTACATTAAATAATAAAGTAGGCGGAGTGATGAATTTTAGCGCCAGCAATACTCTTTCAAATACAGGATCTGCTATCAACAACCTGGGAACTATGAATTTTGCTATTGATTTTACAACCAATGCCAATACAAATAGTTACAACTATGGCTATATTAACATAGGCGGTATTTACACCAATACTGGAAGTTTCATAAATTATGGAAAGGTGACAGTCACCGGGAACACCGTTTTTGCTGCAAGTACGGGAGCTTTGTTCTATAATTTTTGCAATTTGGAGTGCAAAGGCAACTTTACAAATAATGATACGCATTCAAGGAACTATGCTTTGATGTTTGTAAATGAAGCGGGAACTACTTTCACCAATGCGGCAGCGGCCTCCTTTTTTCAGTCTCCTGGCGGTATTACCGTTGGACAGAATTTCACCAACTCAGGAACTGTTACTGGACAGGGAAATTACTATTTTTCATATGTAACACAGAATCTTGCCGGAAGTACATTTGGAAACGATGGGCTTGGTATTAATTTTTATGATGCCTCTCCTACAGGAGCGCAGATCATGGATGTACAGACGGTAGTTCCTCATGTATCTGTAACAAAAAATGCTTTCACACCCCCTAATGCAGCAAATGAGGTAACTTCATGTTCAATTGCAGCCAATCAGCCCCCTAATGCACATGATGATTATTATATCACTTCGTCAGGTGTGGTAATTGGAGGAAATGTTTTGACCAATGACATTGATCCTAATTTGGGTGATATCACAACGGTATCCGGCACTCTGATCTCTTATCCGCAGCATGCAGCCTCCTTTACTTATAATGCAAATGGTGATTTCACTTATTCATCCACAGCCGGTTATGCAGGATACGATGGGTTTACTTATGTTGTATGCGATAACGGAGTACCAAGTAAATGCGACACCGCTGAAGCTACGATCACTGTTAACGGGAATGTGGCCTATAATGCCGACTGTGGTAACCCGGGTAAAGATGGGAATGGTGTGCTAAATTCTACCCCAAATACATATTGGCCTGGAACGGCTAACGCCAGCGCGGGGCAGAAAACAATCACAGTAGGCTTCCACTATACCACAGGCACAGGTGATGCAGGTATAACGCTTACTCCAGGTGATTTGGTTATGATCATACAAGTTCAGGGTGCTGATATCAACAGCACCAACACAGATGCTTATGGTGATGGTGGCTCAAGCATCGATGCAACAGGTTATCTGCCTAATTCCAATCTTACAGCGGGATACCTTGAATATGGCATAGTTGCAGCAGGTGGAGGTATTGGGCTTGCAGGAGGGACAATCACTTTAACAAGCAATTTGGTTAATAGTTATATAAATTCAGATTACATCAACGGGGTTTCCGGCCAAAGAAGGTTTCAGGTGGTCAGAGTACCGCAATACTTGTCAATGACTCTTTCAGGAGATGTGGCAGTTCCCCGTTGGAATGGCCGCTGTGGTGGCGCTTTTGTTGCTAATGTGGCAGGTCCAACGGATTTTGCTGGCCATAAAATTGATGCTAAAGGAAAAGGATTTAGAGGTGGCGGTGGGCGTTCAATAGCAGGTCCTCAAACTTCCCCTCCATACTTTTATACTGACTTTGTAACTATGGCTTCCGCTAATATCAATGGGTCAAAGGGTGAAGGAATTGCAGGAACTCCTATGTATTTAAATGATAATGGCTCTCTGTTGAATACAGGAGTTGAAGGTTATCCCAATGGAAGCTATGCACAGGGTGCTCCTGGTAATGCCGGAGGTGGTGGGACTGATGGAAGTCCCACAGATAATCAAATGAATACAGGTGGCGGTGGCGGTGGTAATGGTGGCAGTGGGGGTAAAGGTGGAAATGCATGGAGCAATGCTGTCCCCATGGGGGGTAATCCAGGAGCTCCTTTCAATGAAGCTTCTGTTAAAAGAATTGTATTTGGTGGTGGTGGTGGTGCTGCCTGTACCAATAATGGTACCGGTGATGACTGCGGCGGTTGTGCAGGTGGTCCTTTTGATGGTTTTTCCAGCAGCGGTTCAGCAGGTGGCGGACTTGTTGCTATTTTTTCAAAAACATTTACTTCTAACAACGGAACTGTTGATGTAAGTGGAACTGATGCAAATAATACCACCTTAAATGATGCCGGAGGTGGTGCGGGTGCCGGGGGTAGTGTTTTACTCGTTGCTAATTCTGCACTTACCAATATAACAGTTCTTGCCATGGGTGGAAATGGTGGTAGTAACACCGGGACTGGATTGCCTCATGGGCCTGGTGGTGGTGGCGGTGGTGGTATTATTCTTTGTAATACCAATTTGAATGCATCAAGCTCTGTTGCCGGGGGTTCTTCGGGTTGGACAGACATTACTTCATCAGGACCTACTGTATATGGTGCCCGGGATGGAAATCAGGGAGTAATTAATACTAATATAAATAAATGGGACTTGCCTCCTGGATTCATGACCTGCTACAATCATACTGTGGCAGCCAATGACAATAATGCAACAATTAAAAACAATGCAATTCCAATTACAGGTAATGTTCTTACAAATGATGTTGACGTTGAAGGAAACACTATTTCCTTAATAGGTTTTTATGATTCAACTGCAGTTTCATTTAAAACATCTGGTAGTTTTTCTATGGGAGGTGTTAATATTAATGGAGCGCATGTTGCCAATGCCGGAACAATTACTGTGGCAGCTAACGGAACATATTCGTTCCTGCCTGCCTTTAATTTTGTGGGTTATACAAGTGTAAAATATGAAATTCAGGATAATAGTTCAGTAGCGATTGCTTATGATATGGCAGAACTCACCATACAGGTAGCAGACCCGGTAAC
>Ga0224523_1001374_pt1 | contig 10426 bp, 4 predicted proteins | sample CFST50metaG_FD_182732 | JGI IMG/M metagenome (GOLD analysis project Ga0224523, IMG submission 182732) | Peat soil microbial communities from Stordalen Mire, Sweden - C.F.S.T50 | ecosystem: Environmental > Terrestrial > Soil > Wetlands > Peat | place: Sweden: Norrbotten County, Stordalen Mire...
TCTTTAAATAAACCGACCTTAAAATTACTGTCGGTCTTATGTTCATCTCAGATTCTTTGCCAAGAAACACATAATTCTGATATCTTAATGTGTCTTTAGTTACGGCAGTAACTTCCTCATTTAACGAATAGTTCTGATCAATAAATACATTGTTAATACGGTAAACAACTAAAGCATTTTTCGGAATGCTATCTTTTAAAGTCAGTTTCAAGGATATGGTACGGTCCACGGCTGAAGTATCGACTTTAAAAAGTAAATAATCAGGATTAAAGTAGAAGTACCCATTGTTTTTTAATAAAGCATCGATTCGTATCCTTTCGTTTTTTAAAATATCGAGATTATAATCTTCACCTGGTTTGATAAGTGATTTTTCCTTCTCCGTAAGAATAATATTGCTTAAGCTATCATCTGAAACAGAAAATATAAGATCTTTTACAGTATAGGGTTTATGAATGTGACTCGTATAAATTACTTTGGAAGTATGATTCTTTTCCACAATTCTGAATTCAGAATAACTTTTGAAAATGCCGATGTTAAACAACTTAGCATCAATGAAAGCAGTTGTAATTCCCGGCTGGACACTACTGATCAATACCGGAGCTTCTCCTCTGTTTTTAAGCCACTTCCCGAATTTCGTTTTTGGATCTTCTCCTGTTGCCATATACAGCCATAGTTTCGGGCGGATGCCCAGATAGCTTTTATTCGGTTCCGGACGCACTGCTGTTTTTGCAATGGTTTTAATATAATGCTTGTGAATTTTATCTGTTGTTTCAAGTTTTATTATTGCACCGGTGTAAAGCTTCTCACTCTTTGGCAAATACTTTGTTCCGCTGCATGCTGCCAGGAGAAGACACATAAGAATAAGGGAATATTTATTTAGTATTGATAGTCTCATTGCCCAGTGATTTTTTCAACACATCGCTTTTCCCTTTTGGTGACTTAAGAAATTCATTCCATTTATCGAAATCGCGCACATATACAATGCCCGCACCGCTTTCAATTAACTGACCCTCAATCTCACCTTCATATTGATTATGTCTGAATGCACTCAGCCGGTAACGGCCATCTTCTGTCAATTTGTATTCTACTGTAACATCACCGGCTATATCGCTTGCCGAATTTTGTTTTGCTCTTTCGCCTTCTACATCAACACTACCACCGACCTGAACTGATAACCTCTCATGAAATAGCTGTTTTTTTAATCCGATTTCCACTTGTGTTCTTCCTTTCGCTACCCCGGTTTGATAATCGTTATACGATTGAACATCAAAATTTAATTCAGCACCAGGTACTACTTTTGAACTCAGCTTATTTAATTGTGCCGATAATAAACTGCCTACTGTTGAACGGACTAATGAAGATGTTCCCCCTGATTCAGTTTGTAAGGGGTTTTCCTGAACAAACCTGCCTAATACCAATAAAGCAAAAACCTGCTTATTTAATTCTGATGGATCTTCATTTAACATATTCAATTTTTGATTCACTGCACCACCTAAAATCCCTTTATCCTCAGGTGGCAATTGTATCTCGAAGCTAATTACCGGATGTAAAATTTCTCCGCGCAATTTTAGCAATACCCAAAAGGGATAAGGTTGCTTATAGCCGCCTTTTTCCACATTGCTCAGACTTGACATCTGGACAGCAACAAGGTCATAAGGTACAGCCCGGACAGTATATTTTGCATTTATTGATATTTCAGCATCCATTGGATCACCATACCAGATAATTGTGCTTCCGGAGATAATATCAAACTTTCTTTTTACAACTGATCTCAACGTGACGAGATAGCTTCCTTCATCCAGATTATATGCACCGGTAAGACTCATTTTTCCACTCCTGTCCATTGTAAAGCTTAAAGCACCCTCACCTCTGACCACTAATGAATCAGTGGAAGTTGGATCCATTAATAACCGCAGCGTTGCCAGCTTGTCGATTTCAATAATGGTTGAGAGGTCAAATCCTGTCAACTTTGGTTTCAGTACTGCCTCTTTCTCTGTTCTGTATAAAATCGGATTAAGTTTTACTGAAGCTTCAAATTCTATTACATCTTCTCCCTTGTCGGTGGTGAGCTTATCATCGGGAACAATAAATGTAAAATTTGAACCTTTTTTCATTACTAATGTCCCACTGATAACAGGAAGCGTCATAGGTCCATTTACTTTAATTTTGCTGTCAATGACCATCCTCCCGTAAAACTTTTTATTATCCTTAACTGTTGTATTAAATAACAAAAAGTCTTTCGCACTGACATTTAAGTTAAAAACAAAATCTTTGAACTGTTTCATTTGAACTGTGCCATCAATGATTGCTGATTGCTGGTCAGCATCTAAAATGGTAAAAGATTTAAAATAAATTCCTCTAATGTTAAATTGAAGAGTTTCATGTTTTAATTCTACCCTGTTATTCAGCACAGCGGGTTTAAGAAAAGCATCGTTGAAAACCAGTTCTCCTGTAATGTCCGGAGCATTGGGTCTTCCCTGAATTAATAAATTTCCGGAAAGCGTTCCGGAAGTTTCTGATATTTGCTTCATCGAAAATGCTTCAACGGTTTTCATAGAAAGCGATTTTATCGCAGTTTTTATATCGATTGAATTATCGCCACCCTTAGGGATAAAATAGCCATTCACTGCCAGATTGTTATCAGGTCCGGATAAATTCACATCAATATTAAATTTCCCGGCTGTTGGATTGTCAGCTTTGACAGAAAAATTACCGACTGGAATATTATGAATAAACAGGTCACTTATTTTTGCATCAGCAATTATGCCATATGTGTTGTTCACTCTTTTAAACAATATATTTCCATCCAAACTTCCCTTTACCAGGCTGGTATCCTTTTCTATGATCCGGGAAATGTCATCAAGCTTGAAATTTTTCACCGTTATGTTCAAATCATCATTAAACTTATCATTTACAGAGGCAATATTGATCTGACTTACCGCATTATTAATAAAAAAATGATGGATCAAAAAACCCTCATTACCGAATTCAAAATAATTATCAGCGGCAATGTTCCAGCGGTTATTCATCAGGTAGAAATCATTTTGATCGAGCACAATTTTATAGTTGGCTAAATGCTTTGTAATTTGTGAATGCACTACTAACTTTTTGCTTATATTATCAGATGAAGATATATTTGCAAATATTGTTTTATCTGCAAGTTTTCCATCAAACAAGAAGTTGTCAAATTTGATTAGAGAGTTTGAAATACTGTTACTGGAAATATTATAGTTCAGTGCATCCGAATTTGAATTCACATCCAGAATAAGATCATTAATTTCAGTAGTTCCATAAACTATTCTTTTCAATTCAGCATTTAATTTCAGCTCGTCTTTCTGACTATCAAAACTTCCCTGGATGATTCCCGGCTCGAATTCTTTTAGTTGAGGTAATAGAACCTGCGAGAGAATGGGGTGATTGTGAAGTTGTATTTCAAAATTAAAATTCGATGGTTCACTTTTCTTTTTTACTTGAATGCTATCTGAGAATGGGAAATACTTATTAATGAAGCTTTTTAGTTCAGCCGAAAGATCGGCTGGAGAAATAGTTCCGGAATATTTTATATCAATTAAGGCACTGGAAAAATTAAATTCAGTTCTGCCCGGTTCATTGTTCGAAACAAATAATAAGGAATCGAGAGTATATTTTTTATCTCCCTTTGCAATAATCAAATTGGAAATTCCAGCCTTTCCATTAAGTTTACTTAAAGCGCCACCCTTTAAATCTGCTGCTGCAACCAAACTTATTCTTATATCATCTTTTGTAAAATTGAGCTTTTGAAGGTCAGCTCCAGGAACGTTAAGACGAAATTTACAGCTTTCCTGATTCCGATTTAAATTAACAAACCCGACAAAGTCAAATACTGCATTTTCATCATTCATATTTATCTTGCCTTCGAATTCTTTTCCGTTGATATTGCCATCTATATTCAGATTGTGATAATTATACTTATTCAAATAAATCTGCGTTATTTCTGCATTGATTTTTGCCTTGATAGTATCTTTATCCAGCCCCTTCCCGTTTACTTCTGCAGTTAATGTTACAGGACCATACATCGCTTTGTCTTTTAACAAACTTCCCAAATCGAAACGGGGAATATTTATTTTGCTCCTGAAATTTTCATTTTTATCTATGGTTGCAAAAAGTTGCACTTCACCAAAGCTACTGCTCATTCCCATTGTTGATTCAAAGGACTTTATCTTCCCTTTAAAAACAATATGCATATCTATATTCTCCGGAAGTTCAATGCTTTTGGGTATTGAAGTGCCGGCTATCATTTCAATATCCCGTTTACCCGAATTAATTTTAAGATTTGGGAAATCAAAGTAAGCAGTTTCCACATCTGGTAATCCTATTATGCTGAAATCGGTTTTTAAAATGGTTTCAGCTCCTGTTTTGATAACCAGATTTTCGCCTTTGAGATTGTTTATACTTCCATTGAGAATTCCGGAAATGGTTGTAATGTTGGTCTTATTTTTAAAGAAAGCCTGCCTGATAAGCTTCGGACTGAAATATAGAACATCTGAACTTTTAATACTTATATCTTCAATGTCTAAATTTAAAATTGCGAAAGACATTGAATCTTTTATTGATTTTAAAGAAGGATATTGAATAGACAGATCAGCAGCTATGGAAGAGTTAGCCGCTTTTACTTTCATTTTTTTTGCAGTTATGGAATGTCGACCCATACAGAAAGCAGCTTCAAATTTTGTTATGGGGAAATTATTCTGATCAATAGCACTGAATCTTTTTATCGAAACTTTAGTCGTATCTGACGAATAATAAAAGTCCGTAGCATCAAGTGTCAGTTGATTATATTTCAAATGATTTATATCGAATTCATTTTTTATCTCAGGTCTGTTTCCAACCTGGTAAGCAAGTGAATTATCATCCAATCCGATGCTTTTCACAGTAACTTTCCAATTATTTACTTTTGCAGCGATGGGTATCGCAATTATTGTGTCGGAAGCAGAAGCCGTATCAACTGTACTGTACTGAATTTCGCTTTTTGAAAGGTAAAAATTATCTAAGGAAACATTTTCCTTTTTCAAATCGACCGATCCGTTTTTTAACTCCAGATTCAGAAGAATCGCAGCTATATTAATTCCTTTGTATTTATCCTGGTAGCGAAACCGGATATTTTTTAATTTCACATTATTAGCATTGAATGTCCATTTTGATGTTGAAGGAGGCTTGACTTTTGTTTGATTGGTTTTATCACTAAATGCAGTCAGCAGAAAACTGTAATTGAATAAAGAATCGGCAGTAATCCGGATTACCCTGAGATTCGCATTTTCCAAACCAAGATTATTTATACTGATCTTATCAGCCAGAAGGTCCCTGAATGAAATGTTTATTTTCGCTCTTCCGACGTACATTAAAGTATCTTTTTGGAGGTCTTCCATAAAAAGGCCTTCAATAACGACTGATTTTGGAAATGAAATACTGATATTTTTTATCTCAACACGTGTATGCGTTTTGTTGCTGACAAAAGAAGTGGCATAATGTATAATCTTGTTCTGTATTCCAGGAATCTGGATTAGTGATGCGAATATTACGAATATGAGCACAAGGACTATTGACACCCATAGGATGGCTTTTAAAGTTTTCTTTATAAATGATGTCGCTTTATTCAATCAATTGGTTATATGTTTTTTCTATTGCAAATGACCGTATGCGTTTTAAAGTTAAAATGGCATAGTAGCTAATAACGGCACTTTTCATAAATGGATTTTTCCCACATATGCGTTTGGCAGCAATAACTGTGATTTTTAATTTTTTTGTAAAACAACAGGCACTTCTAAATTGCTTCCAACCTTGCCTTCAGGTACCTGTTTTCTTTTTGCAGATTAACAATTTTTTTTAAATAAAATGGATCAAATAATTCTGGTTTTTTCTTAATTTTTATATTAAGTTTAGTAATCCGGTTTTCATTTACCATGATTTTAATTTCAAATTCACGCTTCTGCGCTGCATTCAAAACGATCATTTTAGGCTGAGTCTGTGCAGAATCTTTCTTTTGGGTTGATGACTGGTAGCCGTTGAACATTATTCCTGCCATAAGAGGTATCGTCAAAGCAACGAAAAAAATCATTTTTTTCATTTTTTTGATATTACATTATAAATGAATTTTCACACTGTAAAGGTCGTCACCACTTACCGGACACGTGTTACATAACTTTTTAAAAAAGTTACATTATTCATACATCCCACAACAATAGGCTTATTGTTCTTATAGATTTTTGAAGCGAGATGGTGTAAACCCTTTCATTTTCTTAAACTGGTTTTATTATATACTCCCAATTTAGGACAGTGATTTAAGGTTTGAAGATAAAACTTCAGTAAAGCCGCTTAAAGAACAACGGTCAATGATTGAAAAAAATATCGAAGGGATGGAACCTCAATGTGAACTTCGAATTTCATCCTATAAAAAACGGTGCATTGAAGCACCGTTTTATTATGATTCAACGACCTGGAATTTATTATTTCTTTTTAGTCGTTGTTGTTGTCGTTGTTGTTTTAACAACTTTTGTCTCTGTTACACTAGCTTTTGGAGTAAATTTACTGACAAATTTTCCATCTTTATCATAAACAAGAGTCTCAACGGTAGTTCCCTTGGCAACAACTACTTCATAGGTAACAGCGTTATTTGCTGTTATACTTGTTGCTCCTTTAATAGTAAAACCAACATAATCTTTAGCAATGTTGTCAGTTATAGTTTTCTGGAGATCTTCTACCTTGACAGTAGTACTGGTAGCCTGTGCATTGGTTACGGTAGTTTTGGTGGCCTGTGCATTGACAACCAGAACTCCCATCATTAATACTAGAACGAATAATACTTTCTTCATAATTAATTAATAAATTATTTGATTTAGAAACTGTTAATTTCTCTTTGAACTTGCCTTGCTGATCATCCCAATCTACTTTTAATTCTGTTGGATTTATATTTTGGCTTTTAAATTATGAATGGATTTTAACTTATAAAGGTAGACCTGCTAACTCAGTTAAAAGTTACATAATTTTAGAAATAAGTTACATCATTCACACATTTTCAAGAATTATATGATTTGGAATAGCCAGTGCCACAGATCATAGCTGTCCGGTGTAAATTGAACGATGATGAAGCGTCAGCCATTCAACAGATATCCTGATTATAAAACTCTGAAAATGTGCAGTAACAAAAATTTAATGGTTAAAAAAGAGAAAAGGTATTTACATAATTCGTAACTTAAGCGGCCTTTAAAAAGGTTGATTGTCCTTTTATGTTTTTTAATGGTTCACATTAGGAAATTATACAAAAAATGAAAAAAAACATCTTCTTTTACCTGATATTCATTTTTGCCTTGATGGCATCGGTTTCGGTCTGTCAGGCACAAACAAGAAAGCTGATCCATTACTGGCATTTTAATAATACGGTAACTGGCGCTCATTTAGGAGTAATTCCTGCAGATTATTCATCATTGGTGAATGCCTCGATAATCTATAAGCCTGTCAAAGTAGCAGGCGCCTCTGATACATTACAAGCTTACATTGATAATCTGGCAGGTGATGTAATAAATCAGAGATCCGGATATGGAGGGTGCTGCGGGGCGACAAATTATGGTGTGAGAACACGTAACCCCAGCGATTATATGCAGTTTTTATGGTATATTCCCACAAAGAAATTTCAGGACATTGTAATCAATTATGAAACAGAATCATCAAGCGTTGCCAGTGGTCAGCATCGCCAGCTCTTCTCATATAGTGTCGATAGTGCGGTTACTTTTACATCGGTTGGTTTGCCCATTGCATGGGACTCGGCAGGACTTGGATGGGGCAAGGTTACGCTTGACTTAAGTACGCTCACCTCTGTGAACAATAATGGAAAATTCGTTTTCAGGATTTTATTTGCACCTCCCAATACCGGAACATCAGGGAATAACAGATTTGATAATATTACTGTTGAAGGAGACACGATGATCGCCCCGATATTTACCAGCAGCCCTCTGACCACTGGAATAATCAGCAAACCCTATTCGTATACAGCTACAGTTACCGGTTTTCCTGCACCATCTTTTTCAATCAGTGGCAATCCCGGCTGGCTGAGTTTTAATGGAGGTATTTTAAGCGGAACACCTGCCGCGATAGGTACATTCGGTCCGATCATCATTACAGCTACCAACTCAATAGGTACATCTCAGCAGCAATTTAATCTTGTGATTGCTGACTCTATCAATCCTGTTGCCCCTTCGATAACAAGCATTCCGCAAACAACCGTAAAAGTTGATTCATTATTTTCCTATACCATAAGGGCCACGGGAGTTCCGAAACCGGTTCTGTCAGTCAGCGGCAACCCATTATGGCTTGTTCTTAAAGACAGTGTTCTGAGCGGCACACCACAGGTAAACGGTGCATTCGGTCCGATTGTTATTACAGCGACAAACATAGAGGGTACCGATACGCAGTCGTTCAGTGTAGAGGTATTAGCTTCACCAGTTGTAACCAGCACTGCGGTGACAACTGGAGTGATGAATATTCCTTACACTTATACTATAACTGCATCTGGCACTCCGGTTCCGGTTATCTCTGTCAGTGGCAATCCCTCATGGCTGAACCTGAATGGGAATGTCCTGAGCGGCACACCTGTTTCAACAGGCACATTCGGACCGATAACCATTACTGCCTCAAATAGTGAAGGCACTGTTCAGCAGGTTTTCAGCATTATTGTTTCATCGGTGCCGAAAATTACGAGCTCAGCCATCACCGCAGGGACAACCGGATCATTGTATACTTATACCATTACTGCCACGGGAACGCCCGCCCCAAGCTATTCTGTAAGTGGAAATCCCTCATGGCTGAGCCTTGTTGGAAACACATTAAGTGGCATTCCCACAACATCGGGATTTATAGGACCGGTAACTATTACTGCCACAAATATTGCTTCGTCCGATGTGCAGACATTTTACCTGAATATTGCCAATCCCTTTGTCGACACAAGATCCTCAAAGCTTCTATATTACTGGCATTTTAACAATACAATGCCTCCCGACGGTTCCGGAGGGATCAACTTTTCATCCAATATTATAAGTGCTGATTATTCATTTTCGGGGGAGGGGGCAATTATTTATAAACCATTACCGGGAGTTAAAAATGATGTCGGCATCATAGATAATTTGGTAGGAGATACAATAAACCAGAGACCGGGATTCGGAGGATGTTGTGACGTGGTGAATAATGCCGTTCGGACAAGAAACCCAAGCGACAGCATGGAATTCCTGTGGTATCTTCCAATGACAAATTACAGGAACATCGTCATTAAGTACGAAACCGAACTGTCGAGCGTCAAGAGCGGCCAGCAGCAACAGATCTTCTCATACAGCACCGACAGCGCCTTAACCTTCATAACAACAGATCTTCCTGTCAGTTCAAATTATGCAGATACGGTCTGGAGCATGATGACACTTGACCTACGTTCAATAACCAGCATTAACGATAACAGAAAATTTGTTTTTAAAATGAACTTTTCTGCCCCTAACACTAGCGATAAGGGGAATAACAGATTTGATAATATTACTGTTGAGGGAGATTTAATTGTCACTGGAGTCAATAAGATTGGTTACGATGCTTATGGTTTTACAATTTATCCCAATCCCGCAAATGATTATTTTTATCTGACCGGAACTTTTGATGGAGAAAAGAGCATATCCATTTATAATTCTATGGGCAGGCTGGTAAATGCAATTACTTTATACGGTAAACATTCACTCGTTGATGTTGCTGGTCTAAGCCCGGGGTTTTATTTTATTAAAATCAGGGAAAAAGGGGAAGCGGGTTTAATTACACTGAAATTCATCAAGAATTAACAGACCTAAGGGGGATTTAGCTCAGTTGGTTAGAGTATGTGACTCGCAGTCACAAGACAAGGGTTCGACTCCCTTAATCTCCACTGAATAGAAAAACATTCTATTTCAAAAAACCTCAATGTGTTGATTCATTGAGGTTTTTTATTTATCTTTGAATTCATATTATATTAAATAATGTCAGTTTATATCCATCTGATCGGTTACCTCATAAGTAAAAATGAAAACAGGTAACCGAATTGTAATATAAAGCATTGTTTCAATGAGTATTGTGAATAATAATATAACAAAAAAATAAAAAATATGTTTCCTATAGGCGTAAAAATCACTTACCCATCTTACCCTAAATATTATAAACACCATATATAGCTGGTTTGAATAGGGTAACTTGATTTTTTTAAAGTTACCCTATCTTACCTTGAACTCATATAATTAATTAAATATCAATACTATAATATGGGTAAGAATGTTTTGGATAGAAAAATATGATATAAAATTATAGAATGAAAAATTATAATACATATTCCGTTTTGTTTTTCATCAGGAACGAAAAACTGAATAAACATGGAAAGGTTCCTGTTTATATG
>Ga0224523_1001376_pt1 | contig 10402 bp, 6 predicted proteins | sample CFST50metaG_FD_182732 | JGI IMG/M metagenome (GOLD analysis project Ga0224523, IMG submission 182732) | Peat soil microbial communities from Stordalen Mire, Sweden - C.F.S.T50 | ecosystem: Environmental > Terrestrial > Soil > Wetlands > Peat | place: Sweden: Norrbotten County, Stordalen Mire...
CCCTACCGAACGTAACGTAATTAATGATAACACGAATTTATTTTATTATTAAACATAGTTATTATTCATATTAAAAAAATATTTATATTTGTAATATAAATTAGCACAAAGTCTAGCAGCTCTATCCAAATAGCGCGAATAACATACTACCACGATAAAGCAGATACATGGCGGGTGCAAGACTTACAAAGGATTTCAATTTGGATATTTTGGAAAGGTATAATGAAATAAATTTATTGTTCGCGTGCTCTTTGAGAGACAAGCGCCAATAAGGAACAACATAATAATGAAAAAATAACTTTTAAAACAAATAACATGAATCCAAAAAAAATATTTTTTCCATTTTTATTTATTGTCTCATTTGTAGCAATGATTATTATTCCTGCTTATCCTTTTTGCCAGCAACAAAGTGGTGAGATCAAAGTAGGGTCAAAAGTTCCCGAATTTATTCTCAAAGATCAGAACGGAAAAGAATTCGATTTAAAAAAAGTAATTGGACAGAAAAATCTGGTCATCTATTTTTATCCGAAAGACGATACTCCCGGATGTACAAAGGAAGCTTGCTCGTTTCGCGATCAATATGAGGAATTTATCCAGGCAGATGCTATGGTAATAGGCATCAGTTCCCAATCGGTAAGCAGTCATAAAAAGTTCGCCGATAAATATAAACTTCCATTTATACTACTAAGTGATAGTACAAATAATGTACGCAAGCTTTTTGGTGTACATACAAATGAGAATGGAGGTATTCCCGGACGTGTTACCTTTGTCGTTGATAAATATGGAATAATTATTTATACGTTCAATTCACTTACTCAACCGGCAAAGCATGTAGAAGAAGCATTGCAAATTTTAAAAGAAAAAGGATCGAAATAATTTGAAACAATATTTCAATTACAAAACCTTAGTCGTGCAATGTTTCCCCGCTTCTTCTGATAGTCAGTCACTGCAAGCAATAATTAATCTCTATGGGTCACGAAACAGCTATCACCAAAAAATAATATATAAATTCTTGTCATGCTAGATCTGTTAAGCCAACTGTTAAAAGAAAAGAACACAAGATTCTCTTCATATGAAGATGTGATCAATAAGTCGGATATAAGACTAAAGCAATTACTAAAACATGTTTTGACCCATTCGAAATTCTATAAAACATATTATGCTGCTCAGGGAATCACATTAAAAGATATCGATAATATAAAGATCGAAGACCTGCCTTTTACTTCAAAAGAAATTCTTATGAAAAATTTTGATGAAGTTAGCAGCGATCCCGCAATTAATTTTTGTGATATTGATGAATATATAAGGAATAATAATGATCATAATCGTTGGTACAAAAACAAATATAAGATCATTAAGACGTCCGGCAGTAGCGGGAATTATGGGGCTTTTATTTACGATAAACAAGCATGGGGAATACTTAGGGCAATAACGATCAACAGAGCTTCTTATGTTAAGGTGAACCCTTTCAGGAAAAATAAGCTTGCCATAATTGTTGATACAAAAGGATTACATGCCGGTGTCTCACTTATGGGGAGTATCCCGAAAATGTTTTATGATCTGCTTATCATGGATGTTCACGAGCCACAAAGAACGATCACGCATAAACTAAATTCTTTTCAGCCCGACATCCTTTCAGGGTATGCAAACAGTATCTCGATGTGTGCATATGAGCAATTGAATGGACATCTTAATATACAGCCAAGGCAGATCGCTTCTTCAGGAGAACCTCTTACAAATGAAGCAATGAAAATAATTCACAGGGTTTTTGGAATTTCACCTATCAATATGTATGGTTCATCCGAATCAATATGTATAGCCCACAGCACGCTGAAATGTAAGAACCTGCATGTGGCATACGATTGGAACCTTGTTGAAGTGGTAGATGAATTCGGGAAAAAAATACCGGATGAAAGAATAGGAAATGCAGTATTAACAAACCTTTATAATTATTCATTTCCATTGATACGATACATGACAAACGACAGGATATCTATGGGCTCTGGATCCTGCAATAATTGCGGAAGTATTTTCCCTGCGATCACCAAAATAGAAGGCCGGGCAGAAGACACGTTAAATTTCATAAGGCATGATGGTAGTGTAGAAAATGTATTTTGTTCATTCCTTGCTTTTTTTAACGAACCCAATATTAAATCATTCAGGGTTATTCAAAAGGAAAGAAATCATCTTGAAATTCAACTTGTCATGGTTGATAAAAGACCTGTAGATGCCACTATAAACAAACTGGACAATAACTTTAAAAATTTGTTTTCCGGGAAAAATCTAAGCAACGATATCCGCTATGATTTTGTCATTGTTGATAAGATAAGCGCTGATGAAATAACAGGGAAAATAGCTCGTATAATTCCTTTTGAAAAATACAGTAAAGAATTATCAAAACATCCCGTCAGGCAGGAAGTTTGCGAGAGTGTTGATCTTTAAAAAAACCATATATCTTTTAATGAAAAATAAATTTAATATGTTGGTAATAAATTAGCCGAACTGTGTCGGGCGCTGAGTGATCCATAAATAATTGTAAAAATTCAGAATGCCGGTCATAAAAAAAAATGACATTATAAATTTAATATATTAAATTTGTCTGTTAATAGATTATTAAAAACTTTTAATATGAAAAAATCATTATACCTTTTGTTTTGCTCATCACCATTATTGGTGGATTGAGTTGTTCCTATGCTCAAGTTCCTACTAATGGACTTGTTGGCTATTGGCCATTTAATGGTAATGCAAATGATTATAGCGGCAATAACAATAATGGAATTGCTTATGGCGTAACACTGACCTATGATAGATTTGGACACGCTAATTGTGCCTACAGCTTTAACGGTATTGATAATTATATTTATATTGGAAATACAGTAATACCATCAAATATTACTATTTCCTTTTGGTTTATTTCAAATAGCACAAAACAAACAATGTCAATGATAAGATCTAGTAATTGGGGATATAGTTGCGTTTTAAATTATAATTATGGCGGAACTGTTTGTAATTTACTTACGGATTGCTATATTAATTCAAGTAAATTATATGCTGCCGAATTACAAACAAAATATAATGATAGTATTTGGCATAATCTTGTTATATCATATGATGGGCTTTACTATAAAACATATATTGATAAGAATCTTGTTTATTCAAAAGATTCACTAGGTAGCGGGGCAATATACTACTCACCGGGTACATTGGCATTTGGACGTGATGGTGGTAACTCAGGCTTTTATTATAATGGTGCGTTAGATGATATAAGAATTTATAACCGTGCGTTATCTCCATCTGAAGTAATAGCTTTATATAATGAAAGCGCACTTAGTATAAAAGATTTATCAGGCATTGACAATTTAATTTATATTTATCCAAACCCTGTAATGGATATTATGCAAATACAAACAGCTTTGCGAATTTTAAAGGTAGAAATTACAGACATTACTGGAAGACAACTATATTCTACGAACTCAAAAACAATAGATACCCATAATTTTGCAAAGGGCGTGTACTTTATCAAAGCCACAACAGAAAATGGGACTGCAGTTAGGCGGTTTGTTAAAGAATAGTTCGATGCAGTATGCAATTATTGAAGATCCTCGCTAGACAAAGTCTTGCGCTATAGATTGAGTGTTTGCTAACCTCGTCACATATTTAATAAAGATGTTTTATACGATTAAAAATATTCAATATTTTGTATATTTGAATTTATAAAACATTTAATAATTCAGTTGTATGTCCGATAACTTAAGAGTGGGAACCCGCATAGACCACGATAAATACGGCGAAGGAGTTGTAAGCAAAGTAACACTCACCGACTTTGAAGTATTCTTTGCAAGAGGCGGTAAAGTTGAATTCTCCAAAGCCAGCAGTAATTACGAGATATTAGAAAGCCCCGAAGATACTGCCGTTTTAGGAAATAAAGAAGGAGTTGATATAGCACAGCTGGAAAGGATAGTTTCTTATGTCCTTGACAAGTATAATGCCTTGCAGGAGATCGTACCCATGGGCGATAAATGGACAGGTGGGAAATTGGTAATGCAGCCGGGAAATACAAGCTTGCAGCCGAAAGAGATACCTATCGAAGCTTTCTTCCACAAAATAGTTATGTTACGCGACCGACTGAGGGTGTTGGAGCAAAACATCAATTCAAATGAAAAACTTACCGACGAGGATAAGATTAACCTGCAGCAATATATTACCCGCATTTACGGCAGTCTTACCACATTTAATGTTTTGTTTTCGGATAAGGAATACTATTTTGTAGGTGCAGGTAAATAAATAAACCATCACTATTTGCATCTTCCCGCATTTGCCAACAAAGGGGTATGCGAAAAATATTTTCCATATGAAAAGAACCTATCAATTTTTTAAATTAGTAATATTCGTATTGTTGTTTTCTTGTAATAATAGGAAAACGGAAAATATACGTCCTAAATGGGAAAAAGGTGACATAAGAAATGTTACTGCAAAAGTGGTTAATCGGCTTATCATAAAAAACGATACATCCCTTAATACTACAGGTTATTTCACATATAAAATTCATGTTGTTGATAAGAATAGCGATAGTTACATCCTCAAAATATCTGACAGATCGAAACCACAAATAACATATAATGGAGGAAATGATACTGTAAACAATCAGTTTAAGGCTCTGATGCATGCATGTGATCAAGTTCCAATGCATGGATTTAGTTATAATATAAAAACTTCTCTAAACGGTGAAATATTAGAGATTGCGAATTGGGAAACTGTCAGAGATACTCTCATTTCTATAACAAAAAAATTTATCGATACTTATAAAATTACTTCTGAAGAGAAACAATATTTCAAAAGATTTGCTGAGAGAAAATATGCGAAGAAAGAAAGTATAAGAGATTTTTTATTAGACCAGGTTTCCGATATATTTGCTTTATATAATACGATAATATCCAAAGATAGTGCTATTACATCAGAAGTTCATGTCCCCGACCCAAGTACAGGACAAAAAATAAAAGCAAAACAAACTTGTAAATTGCTATCAATAAAAAACAATTTATATGTAATTGAAGTAGCCATTGATTTAAATGATAGAATTTTATTAAGTAAAAAAGATCATCGTAGTAATTATTTCAGCAATAATTCCTCTAAAAATAGTGATGTGAAAATCGATGATAAAACATATTACTGGAATTCAAATACAGGTTGGTTAGACAGTTTAAACTCTTTTCTTCAAATCAAATCAGACTCATTTTATTGGCTATTTAAAAAAGATATTGTAATAAAAAAGTAGAGAATTAACCTCTTCGCACTCGCCTGAATGACATAGTCGGGCATGGAGTCGAAAAGGCTTATTGAAAAAATAACCCTTGACATCACCTTAAATTTATTGTAACTTTAAAACTTACACCTTTTAAATTATAATAAAAAATTAAAACAATAAACCTATGAGGAAACAGCTACTTTTATTATTTGCAACAGGAACATTGTTGCTTGCTAATGGCAAAATAAATGGTCAGGATGTTGTTCAGGTTACCAGAGCAAATCAGCAACAAACGATCAACCTTTCTACCGGCCAGGTTCTGGAAATCCAACTACCCAAAACCCCATCAAACGGGTATACCTGGTGTGAAGTAACATCTTCAAATGAAAAAGCAGTTCAGAGATCAATTTCACAACTTGGTGATGGTGATTTTATTCATGCCCCCATTCCCATAGTATCCGATGATAAAAGTAGCGTAATTGTTGGACAGTCAGGAACACAAATAATACGCTATGTAGGTACTTCACAAGGAACAACGGTACTTACATTAGAATTAAAACGACCGTGGGATAAGAATAGCCCTGCTATTGACAGTTATTCTATCACGGTAGTTTCAACCGGGAAATATACCGGGAAATACACCCCCCCGCTTAAAGCAATAAAACCATATGATAAACCATTAACGTCATCTTCTTCGCTTTACCCTTCTCATTGGGATTGGCGCCCTTTATGCACACCCATTGAAAACCAGAACCAATGCGGTGATTGCTGGGCTTATGCCAGCGTAGCAACAATGGAAGCAAATATTCTAATACATGATGGTGTAACAAGAGATATTTCTGAAGAGTTCGTGACAGACTGTTATACTGCAAATAATTGCAGCGGTTGTAATGGTGGCCTGTGTGCCCATCAGGCATGGTTAGCTTCATATAAAGGTGCAAATTCTACGGGTGGTGGCGCTGTCTATGAAACAGATGATCCAACAACTTGTAATAACAAAGGAACAGCAGGTACCTGCAAAGCGCCTTATACTCCCCATGAAACCATTGACAGTTATCGTGATATAGGAGGAGAAAATAGTAATGGAATTCCCCCTGTCGACAGTATAAAAAAAGCAATATATAAATATGGACCGGTGTGGGCTGCAATGGATTGTTCAAGTTCCGCATTTAACAGTTATTCAGGAGGTATATTGGTTCTAAGCGGTTCTAGTACTGACCATGCAATTTGTATGGTTGGGTGGCGCGATACCACAGTTTCTGATAATAGCGGTGGTTACTGGATCGTAAAAAATTCGTGGGGTACCGGTTGGGGTGTTAACGGCAGTGGCTATTTTTATGTAACATATGGCAGTGCTCTTATAGGTTCTTATGCAGATTACATTGTTTATAAAGGCGGAACGCCTCATTTAACAGTTGATATTCGGAATGCTGCAACAGGCTTATCAACGAGCCAGTATGAAATGTGTTCAGGTGACAACCAGGTTTTTTATGGTAATATTACAAATGGAACAGCACCATTTACCTATTCCTGGACCAGCCTGGGAGGACAGGTTTTTCCTGTAACAACGGATACCATGTCATTTTCAGCACTAGTCCCTGGAACATTTAATGCGATACTTACCGTTACTGATAGAAATAACTTTACAGCGGCAGATACAGTGAAAATAATAGTTGATTCAATACCAAACCTTACTGTTAGTGATAACCAGTCAATATGCAAGGGCGCATGTGTTTCGCTTTCTGCCGTTACTTCATTTAACAATACAGAACTTGAGTTATTCGAAGGATATGTCGGAGGCCCGATATTAACTTCTTGTACTTGTTCCAGTCTAAATGCAAATGTATGCCCGTCTTCAAGCAAATCTTATTATGCCATAGTTGCATCCAACTCCACTGGATGCTCCCGGTCAAAAAAAATCACAGTTACTGTAAACCAACCACCAACAGCATTCAATGTTACAGGTGGAGGTTCATATTGCAGCAAAGCAGATGGTTTACCCGTTGGCTTAAGTGGCTCTGAAATTGGAGTCAATTATCAACTTATGATCGACAGTGTAAATACAGGAATTATAATACAAGGAACAGGATCTGCGATCAGTTTTGGGAACCAGACCAATGAAGGAATTTATACTGTTTCTGCAACAAATGCAACTACAGCTTGTGCAAGCATGATGATTGGAAGTGCATTAATTAAATTAAACCCAATACTTGTTGTAACAGTTGGCAGTGATACTTCTATTTGCAATGGTTCTTCCGTTAAGCTAAGCGCTGCTGGTGGAACTATGTATGCATGGAGCCCTGCTGCTACTTTAAACGATGCAAATATTGCTGATCCTTTTGCTTCACCTTCAACTGAAACTGAAACAATGTATACTGTTACCGTTACGGATATGAACGGATGCACGGCAGTAGATTCTGTAACAATTAAAGTTAATCCACTTCCTGTTGCAAATGCAGGTAACGATCAGGCTGTTTGTTATGGTTCTTTTGTAACGCTTACGGCAACAGGTGGTGATTCATATCAGTGGAATAATGGCGTGGTTCAGGGTGTGGCATTTGCCCCCGATTCAACCCGTACATATATTGTCACGGCAACAAATACAAATGGATGCTCTGCTTCCGATACAGTGGTTATTACTGTTAATCCTTTGCCTATAGTAAATGCGGGAGCTGATCAGGTGATCTGTGCCGGTTCTTCAGCAACGCTTACGGCAAGCGGTGGTACAAATTATTATTGGGATAACAATGTAGTAAATGGTGTGGCATTCACGCCTACTGCTACCAATGGTTATTCCGTTACTGTTGTTGATGCTGCAGGTTGTTCTTCTTTTGGCAAGGTTATTATAACAGTAAACCCAATTCCTGTTTCGCAATTTTCTTCAAGTATAAATTCATATAAAGTGAACTATACATCAGCGAAAGATACAACGTATTTATATTTCTGGGATTTTGGTGATGGCTCTATTTCTAACCAGGTTAATCCAACACACACATTCACAAATAGCGGGTATTTTCATTCTTGCCTGAATGTAACGGATACGACAAGCGGTTGCCAAAGCAGTTATTGCAAGGATATACTGATAGGAAGCCCATCAACAGCATGCCTTGCTAAATTTGGATATTCACTTTCAGGAAACACCATCACAATGATCGATTCTTCTTTGGGAAATCCCGATCACTGGTACTGGCAATTTGGCGATGCTACAACCTCAACAATCCAAGATCCTGCCCATACATTCAGCAATAATGGCTTGTATACTATCAGCCTGACTATTTCCAACAGTGTTACCAACTGTTCAGATAATATCAGTATGCAGGTAAATATGAATAATATCAATGATTGTATTTCTGACTATGATTTTTATTCTGATGTAACGAATAGTACGGTTACCTATACCGACAAGTCAACGGGCAATATTACAAATTACATGTGGAACTTTGGTGACGACAGCATTTCAACACTTCAAAATCCCGTTCACAAATATTTGAAAACAGGAAATTATAATGTTTGTCACACTGTTTATAATACATCAACCAGTTGCTATAATATCGTTTGCAAAAATGTAACGGTTGGCAATACTACTACTACATGCAAGGCTAACTTTATTTTTACAATTGATTCATTAACAAGGACAGTAAAGTTCTCGGATTGTTCTTATGGTAGTCCTGATGAATGGACATGGGATTTTGGCGATAATGTTACTTCGTATATTCAAAATCCTTCGCACGTTTATAGTAAGGACAGCATGTATCTTGTTCAGCTTACTATTCAGAATGACATAACAAACTGCAGCGATTTTATAGATATGTTGGTAAATGTGAGTTCTACTCAGAATCTTAATTGTGCTTTCGGATATAATGCACAAACTACTCGTTACAGAAGTAGTAGTTACCCGGTTGATTTTATTGCTGCTGTATATGGAAACCCGAAAAAATATGTTTGGGATTTCGGCGATGGTAAAAAAGATTCTTCAACTACAACACCAACGCATATTTATAATTCAACAGGGAAGTTTGAAGTTTGCTTATTTGTAGAAGACCATACTATTAATGAATCTGACCTGTATTGTAAACAGATAAATGTAAATAACATCATAACCAACACACCTGATTATTTACAACCGAATGTAAGTGTCTATCCCAACCCTGCAATAAACAACTTGATGATCGAAAGCTCACAACCTGCGATCGTGGAAATTTCAAATATGCAGGGACAGCTGATTAAAACGTTTACGATCAACCGGGATAAAACAAGCATTGATATTTCGGCCTTTTCAAGTGGGATGTATTTTGTAAAAGCAACGAATGAAAAAGGAATGGTAATGGTAATGGTAATGATGAAGTTCATCAAGCAATAGCAAAACTTTTATTTAAATAATATTTGTTTCCAATAAAGAGAAGCGCCCCGACTCATGAATCGGGGCGCTTCTCTTTATTTTAATTCCAACCATAGGAGCATACCATGCTCCTATGGTTATCACGCAAAATAACCAGTTCCCGGCATTAATTAATTACTTTTCTTCCTTGTGGTATAAAGTCATTTTATCTTAACTCAAACACACACATAACAAAACAATACCAACAACAAAAGTCAAGTAGATCATCAGGTAAAGGTGTTCATTAAAAAACTTTTTCATAACATTTAGTTTTGAAGGATCTTTCTCGTTAATAGTACACTGAAAAACACCCGCACCCTTATGTTTTAATAAAATAATTTTCAATGTTCTTTTGTCTTGATATTTTTACCACTTTTCTTTTGCTTGTCCAAAAGAAAAAGACCCACTTCCGAAGGCATTTCCCCAACACACAAGCTAACACGAATGGGCAAACTTTCCGGCAACGCTTTTTATTACCCTCGCTTCGCTTACGCTAAAGCTTTCGCTTCTGTAATAAAAAAATGTTGCCTTTCGCACAAGCCTATAGTTTGCCCATTCTTGCATGCTGACGGAAGTGTTTTTGATTTTTCAAAATCTTTATATTTTAAAAAATAGCTATTCTTAATTTATCTTCATTTATGCGAAGCAGAAAAAAACAAACGACCCGCACTTTGAGAATTTGCGAGAAATTAAAAAAGCCTTATAACTCCACCTACTTGTAGGGGGAGATGTCAGCCACTTATGTTGACAGAGGGGGTACAAAATTCTCAGTATTTCAA
>Ga0224523_1001378_pt1 | contig 10394 bp, 8 predicted proteins | sample CFST50metaG_FD_182732 | JGI IMG/M metagenome (GOLD analysis project Ga0224523, IMG submission 182732) | Peat soil microbial communities from Stordalen Mire, Sweden - C.F.S.T50 | ecosystem: Environmental > Terrestrial > Soil > Wetlands > Peat | place: Sweden: Norrbotten County, Stordalen Mire...
TCGTTATATTTAGTAAGAGGAAGTGTTTCGGCTTTGTCATAAATATTATGATAAGCATCTATCCCGCCAAGTGTGTAAATGTAAAAATCTTTCACGCCTTTTTTATAAAAAGAATAATGATCGCTTATTGCTGCTTCTCCTCGCTTGCCAATAGTTTTAAGAAATTTATTTTCATCATTTATTTTTGTTAAGAGGTCAAATTCTTTCTGGTAAATACTTCCGTTCACAACTTTTATTCCATCGTCTCCGGTGCCTTCAAGGTCAAGGTTTATAAGAAAACGAATTTTTGAAAGCTTGAACAATGGATGATCGACATAATATTCAGACCCAATTAACCCCATTTCTTCACCGGTTAAAGAAATGAATACGACAGAATAATCGGGTTTGTTTTTCGAATAATATTTTGCAAGATCGAGCAGCATTGCTGTTCCGCTGGCATTATCATTGGCACCGGGGAAATATGTATTAGCGCCCATTTGTCCGAGATGATCGTAATGTGCCGTGAATACTATGAAAGAATCGGGTTTTGTTTTTCCTTCTACATAACCAATTATATTTGAAAGCTCATGATCCGATTGAATTTTCTGTTCAATATCGACAGTTACTTTTTTTGTTTTTGCAGGAAGGCTGCTTCTTTTAATTGTAATATTTACAACAGAAGACGGTGTCAATGCATCATCAGCGCCCCAAACAAGCTTGTCTTCAATTTTTATTATTCCTTTTGCATTCAACGTGTTTTTATATTCAATCGTATTGAAAACCGCTAACACTCTTTTGTCTTTTATTCCTTTTTTATCGAGCAAAATAAATTTATTGGAAAAATTCGATGAGAGAAATTTCTGAAAAGCCTTTTCATTTGCAGCAATTCCACTGTCAAGTTTTACAATTTTAAAAGTGCCGTTAATTTGCGGACTTGATGCCCAAACAAGATAATCAACCCCCGGAACGATTTTATTTTTTCCGGTTTCAACAACTACTTTCCCGGGTAATGTACAGATTGATAATTTAAAAGATTGAAAATAATTTTTATCAAAAAATTTCAAACTGTCTTTTGCAAATTCGTTGTTGATGAACTTTGCCGCGATCTGATCCCCGTTATTCACGTATCCCCTGCCGTGCATTGCAGGAGATGCAAGTGTGTCAATAAGCCTTCTTGCATATTTTATATCCTGTGCAAAAATTGATTGAATAAATAAAAGAGAAAATAGTAAAAAGAAAAAACGTTTTGGCATTTGATTTTATATTAAAAAATTGCAGGATAAATAGTATAGTTAATTTTGATAACGGCGTGAAATCAATTCGGTAAGCTCAAGATAAGCTTCGCTATTATTTCCCCACGAAAATTCTTCTTTCAGCAGTGTCAGAAATTTTTTTGCTTCGGCAAGATTGTCGAAACCATTGAGTTTGGTGATGCCTTCATTATATTTTTGAAGATTCCCTTCAAACAATTCATTGATGAATTTAAATTTTTCGTTGATGCCGATTGCGGCTTTCAGATCTTTGATCGGATTTTTTTGAAGCTTTGCGGCAATGCTTTTGTCCGCTTGATCCGTAGAAAGTTTTTCATTCAATGATCTTTTATCGTCTTTAAATTTATCGGCAACAGTAGCGTGCGAAGAAAACAGATCAACGGTAGTCTTTTTTGTCTTTGATTTTTTCTGGGATTGATCTTGTTCTGCATTTGGCTTTGACTCTTCAGCATTATCATCTTCAGGAGCAAGGTCGGTAAGGGGCAATGTTTCCTGTACAACAATATTTTCTTTTATTTTTATTTCTTTTTTAGCTACTGGTGGTTCTGGCTCTGTTTGTTCCTCTTCGGTTTTCTCTTCTTTGATCAAAGGCTTGGCGATGGTTTCCGTTTTTATTTTTTCTTCTTTTTTAAGTGATGATATTTCTCCGTGGTTATTGTTAACCTTTTCAAGTATCTTGTATTTTTCGTATAGTTCCCTGATGTTTGAAAGAACAATATCTAATTCTATTTGGGGAATTTGCTTGTTATAACTGCTGATGATTTCGGATTGCTCAACAATAATTTCAAGTAATTCTACGATCTCTTCTTTGATAATATTCTTTTCCATATTTTTCCTGGCTTAATTTTTATTTGTTCCCTGTTTAAAATTATGTATTTTTGAAAAAACGTATAAAGATAAAAAAGATTACAAACAAACGATAGATGTTTTTAGAAAATTCAATTAACCGAACGAATAGAAAAGGATGGATAGAGGTGATCTGCGGATCAATGTTTTCGGGGAAGACAGAAGAATTGATTCGTCGGTTAAAGCGCGCAAAGATCGCTAAGCAGAAAGTTGAAATATTTAAACCGGCAATAGATACCCGTTACGATGAGGAAAAAGTAGTTTCTCACGATCAGAATTATATCATGTCAACGCCTGTTCCTTCTTCATCCAACATTCTGTTATTGGCGAATGACGTTGATGTTATTGGCATTGATGAAGCTCAGTTCTTTGATTTAGAATTGGTAAATGTTTGTAATCAGCTTGCAAATAGCGGAATGCGGGTTATTGTTGCGGGTTTGGATATGGATTATCTGGGAAAACCCTTCGGGCCAATTCCTGCAATTCTTGCCACGGCAGAATATGTTACAAAGGTTCATGCTGTTTGCATGAAATGTGGAGATCTTGCACACATCTCTCACAGAACTATTGTCAATGACAAACTCGTTGTGTTGGGCGAAAAAGATTCTTACGAACCATTATGCAGAACCTGTTATAATGAGAAAATGAAGAACGCTTAAAAATAAAAACCTTATTTTAAATATTTTTTACTGAAAATATTATATTTTAAAATACACCATATTGCACGGAAGCCATCTTTCAAATTTATTTTTCGCCTTCTTCAAATGTTCGTCCATAATAAGAAATACCAATATAATACTATTTAATATTATTTATTATTTCAGTTTTCATTTTAATCATTCCTTACTTTTAAAGAATCCGCAAAATAAATTGTAAGCGGATCTCTATTAAATCTATATGTTGGGACTTTTATAATATCTAAACATTCACTTTTTACCTTTATAAAATTATTGCCAATTTTTTCTTTATATTCATCCCCGGAAAAATCGTCAAGTATTATAAAATTAAATAAGGCATTTTCATTATGAAACCATGTTGGGTTTGTATTATGATAGAAAGGAGTAAGATCATCAAAAGCAGCATAAACTTTCACATTTTTCTTCGAAAACATTGTAATGTATTTAGCATCCCAATAATTACCAACCCCACAAAGTAATTTTTCTTTTTTAGCTAGTTCATCTATGCATTTTACTTTATCAGGATAATAAGAAAAGTATTTATTCAGCCCTGGCAATGAAAGTTGAATAAAAATTATACTAAATGCGGTTATAATAAAAACAATAACAACGCCCTTTAATAAATTCAAATAAAGCTTAGTTTTCCTAATTGTATCAAAGTTATATGCGGTAATTACTCCAAAATTTACCAATGAAATATAAAAAACATATACATTATATCTTTGGCATCCCCAATCCAGATAGTTTCCATTCATAACGGGAGCAAAAAACACGAATAGTGTATAAACTATTGAAAAAAAACAATACACTCTGATTAGTGAGAATCCATTATCCTTTCGAATGTTTTTAATAAATAAATAAATCACCAAACCAAAAGATATTATACTACTGAAGACAATAACTGTCTTAAAATTAAAATCTTTTAGATAAACCCAATTCTGCTCCATTAAAATATTAAATGATGAAACAATACTATCAAAACCTTCATTTCTTGAAGGTGGGGGAATTGTAATATAATTTTCTGAACTTATATAATGAAAAAGGAACAATCCTATTCCAACAGTTATTAAGTCAGTTATTAAAAGAAAAATGATCTTCTTTCCGGGTATTATTTTTTTATAAAAAACTACAAGAGAAAAAATAGGAACGCTATAAAGAACTATAAAAAGTTTATCTGATACTATACATAAAATTCCAATCAAAAACAGCACTATTAAGAATGTATTTTTAGGTTTTTTCAAATAATTGAGCGATATAATTAAACATAAAAATGACATAAGAAATGCGCTCATATGGTAAGATATACTCACAATAAGAAATGTAAAATTAAAATCATGTGAATAAAAAGTAACCAGAAAGACCAGCATTAAACAGATATTAGATATTGAAGCAAACAACAATGTATGATTTGGAATAATTAAACGGATTAATTTATATATGAGGAACAAAAAAAACAGGTACTGAATTGTAGAAAATAAAAAAGAAGAAACTATAAAGTTTTTAGAGAATATCATTATAATAAAGTACAGTATCATATCGGGGAAAAAATTCGGTGCTCCACTTAGATGCCATCCTTTGAAACCATTATGATCAATAAATAAGTCTTTATATATGGAAGGCAAATAAAGCGTATCTGAATTAAAAAATGTATTGATGTAATTATTATCTATAACCAACCTTGAAAAAAGGGCAACAATAAACAATAAGCTTGCTAGTATAGTAAGCGAAAACAATATTACTTCAATATTTATTTTCCTTTTCATTTTTTTAAATATTTTTTACTGAAGATATTATATTTAAAAATACACCATATCGCACGGAAGCCATCTTTCCAGTTTATTTTCTTGCCTTCTTCATAGGTTCGTCCATAATAAGAAATGCCAACTTCGTAAATCCTGATTTTTGGAAATCTTGAGATCTTTGCTGTTACTTCGGGCTCAAAACCAAAGCGATTTTCTTTAAAATAAATTTTCTTCAGATATTCTGCCTTGAAAAGTTTATAGCAGGTTTCCATATCTGTTAAATTCAAATTTGTGAACAAATTTGAAAGCAAGGTCAGCATACGGTTCCCGATAGTATGCCAGAAGAAAAGCACTCTGTGTGGGTTTCCGCCCATGAATCTTGTACCAAAAACAACATCGGCAAATCCATCGAGTATAGGTTTAATTAAAATATTATATTCGGTAGGGTCATATTCAAGGTCGGCATCCTGTATTATAATGCAATCGCCTGTAGCAACTTGAATGCCTGTGTGAATGGCAGCGCCTTTACCTTTATTCACTTCATGCGAAAATAGCACGATATTCGCATCGCTGTGTGCAGCGATGTATTTTTCTAAAACTTCTTTGGTATTATCTTTTGAGCAATCGTTTACAATAATTAATTCTTTTTGTATTCCTTCCAATAATTCTACTTTCAATACAAGGTCGAGTATCTGATGAATAGTTCTTTCTTCGTTATAAACAGGAATAATGATAGAAAGTTTGTTGAGTTTAAACATATTGATATTTGTTAATAAACTTTTTTGCAATAAATAGATTTCCTTTTCCCTATTTTGGAAAGGTCAAAATTAAAATAAAAATGGATATGTTATTATTTACCCGATAATGAACTGTATTGAATAATAACAAAAATATACAAAATGAGTGTATTTAGTATGAACAAATAAAAATACTTTTTCATTTTGAAATGAAATTATCCTAACCGGAATTGTGAATTAAGAAATGTGTTGATCACTATTTTCGACCGATTTCAAAACCGAAGAATATAGTCATGAAAATCGTACAAAATAATTTCGACAAAATTATTTTGTTAAATCGAAAACATTTTTACATTTGTCGCAATTATTATTTATTTTAATCTAGCAGAATTGAAATATTTAGTGAATGTCATATTTTTTTCAATTACACCTGAGTTAATTCATACCCTACATTTTAGTCATTTCCACTATTGTCACTACTCCTGTTCAATATTGAATTGTTTCAATCCCATATCGGATTACTCTCATTTCATATCGCCTTGTTTCAACCCCATGTCGGATTACTTTAATTCCACATCGGATTATTTCAATTTCATATCGGATTGCTCTTATTTCATATCGCTTTGCATTAATTCTATAACACCTTGTTTCAATTCTATATCATTTTGTAATCGTTCTGTATCGAATCATAGCAGTTCAATATGGAATTATAATTATTCAACTTGCAGTTATCCTTATTCAATAATAATAACTGGTAAAAATGTAAGTCTAACCCAAACCAATTAAACCATGAAAAAAGTAGTATTAGATTTAAAAAGCTATTCCATTCCAAAGAAAGTGGAATTCGGAAGGCAGGTATCATCATCAATGGCAGGGAACATTAATTTTACTAACCCTTCGCCAACACTGGCTACGCTTAATACAGCGTGTAACGACCTTGAAACGGGTTATAACAATGCCGAACAGGCGCGGCTGCTTGCAAAATCGAAAACAACCATTCAGAATCAGAAAGAAGCTGCACTGAATGATGTATTGAACCAACTTGCCAATTACGTTGAGAATACATGCCTGGGCGATGAAGCTAAAATTAAAAGTTCGGGAATGCAGCCCCAGGCCAAAGCAGTAAGAAGCGCTGCCGTTTTGCCAAAGCCCGAAAATCTTTCGGCAACCACAGGCGATAAAAGTAATGAAGTGGATTTGCATTGGGATAAAGTTACCGGAGCTAAAAGCTACGAAATTGAATTTTGTTCCGATCCTATTGATAACACAAAATGGCAGCATTACAAAACGGTTACTAAAACCAAAGCAACGGTTACAGGGCTTACCAGCGGACAGCGTTACTGGTTTCGCGTGGCAGCAGTTAATGCACATGGCGAAAGCGGATGGAGCGATCCGGTAAGTAAAATTGTTTCGTAAAGAACCATCACCTAATCCTTGCATAGTTTTAAACTCTGCAAGGATTATTAAAAATAAAAAAAGCGGAAGCCGAAAAGCTAATGAGTAAGCAAAACAAAAACTAAACGAATATGAAAAAAGTTAAAAAAATTATTTTGTATGGGCTTTTTATTTTTAGCCCGGGATTGATGTTTGCACAAACTCCTCCGGGTTCCGGGGTTGGTAATTATGATAAAAACTGGTATACTTCCATACCGCAATTTACTTATAATTTTTCTTCAGGGAACGGGACTTCTTTTAGTTCAACATGGAATAAATCATCATGGGCTTCTAATTCAAGTGCTCAATATTGTTCAGATAATGTTGGCTTTACTACTGTTGGTGGCAACACTGTTTTGCAATTAGAAGCATTATATTCTTCACCTCCTTCTTCCTGTAGTAAATATAATTTTACTATAGGTCAAATTGCCACAAATGATAATATTTTATATACATATGGATATTATGAAGCAAAAATGGAATTGCCTAGTTATGGAGAAGATTATAATGATGCCTTTTTTCTTCATAGTTGTGCAAATAATATTTCTCATGATTTAGATTGTGAAATATTAGCGCCACCTATTAACCCTACCAAGACTTCTGCATTAACCAACTATTCAACCAATACATGGACTGGAAATTGTAATCCAAATGGTAGTATAGATAATTACCAGCAATATCTGCCCACTTCCAGATTAGATAATTCCTTTCATATATATTCACTTGAATGGTTCCCCGACCATATAATCTGGTATTTTGATGGTACGCCTTTTCGTATGATACATTTAACTTCAACGATCGCCATACCACCTGCTCCTGCGAATATATATTTAGGTATTGGTTTTCATGATTCTATTAATTCAATTGCTAGGGATTCATTTCCCGGATATATGTATGTTCAATATGTTAATTCATATTTTGTAAATGAACAATGTGGTACAGCTGGATCGGGTTGCAGTTGCAATAATAATATTACATTTAATACGCGTTCTGATATTACAAGTTTTTATCCTACTGCTTCTGTTCAAGGTAGTATAACTTTTGGAAGTGGCACCGCAATTTCATTACAAACTACCGATATAATGTATTTTCGGGCTCAAAATGGTTTTACAATTAAGGGACCATTCACTATCCCTAAAGGCGCTGTATTCGGTTTATTAGAAACTCAATGTTATTAGTTTTCCAATTACTTCAAAAATTTTAATTTAATAATCAATTATTAACCATTAATAATAAATTATATGAAAAAAGTATTAAGTTTTATTTCAATTATTCTTGCAACAGTAAGTTTATCCAATGCTCAAATATTTGTAAATGGCAGCGGATCTGTTTCCCTATACAGTACTGCTGGCGCAATGAATCCTGTACAAGCATTTGGCAGTATGTTGTTTTCAACTGCAAGTAGCGGTACTGCTTCTGCCGCGTATATTACAGCCAACGCTGGTTATTCCACTCCAACAACACCTGATTATAATTGGTGGTATGATAGCCAAACTGGTATTTTTCACCCATCTAATGGTGTAATTGGTTTTACTACTTTAGGCATAGAAAGGATGCATGTATCGGCAAACAGTATTTATTTCACAAATACTACCCAAACAATATATTCAGCTCCTTCTGTCAGGACAACAAATAATTATTCAACAGCAACTGCACCTGATTATACGTGGTGGGGTAATGATCAAACAGGAATTTTTCATCCGACCCCGGGAAATATTATAGGTTTTACAACTGCAGGTGTTGAAAGAATGAGAATTAATGGTAGTGGTCAAGTTGCAATAGGTTCAGCTGGTACTGGTAGTTATACATTATATGTAAGCGGTACTACATGGTGCACTACGGCGTGGTCATCATCAGATATCCGTTATAAGAAAAATATTAAGTCAATTGACGATCCATTAGCTAAAATTTTAAAGATAAATGGCAAATCGTATGAATATAGAACAGATGAATTTAAAAATTTAAATTTTGATAAAGGTGCTACTTTCGGTTTAATTGCCCAGGAGTTAAAAGAAGTTATACCCGAGGCTGTGAAAGAAGACAGTAATGGTTATTTTGCTGTAAATTATAATGCAATCATTCCTGTTTTAGTTGAAGCAATAAAAGAGCAACAAAAACAAATAGAGCAATTAAAGACAGATTTAAATACTTGCTGCACTACAGGAAGCAATCAGAATATAACAGGTCAAAGCGAAATTACAGGCAATAGCGCTGGTAATTCTGTATTGTTTCAAAACAACCCTAATCCTTTTAGTGAATCAACAACTATAAAATATACTTTAGCTGATAATATACAAAATGCATCAATTCTTGTATTTGATATGCAAGGTGTTTTAATAAAAACATATGATAATTTGGATAGAAGCGGTGCGTTAAAAATAAATGGAGGCGAATTTAAAGCCGGAATGTATATGTATACACTGGTGGTTAACGGCAAAGAGATCGATACCAAACGAATGATATTGACAAAATAATTCCACTCAATTAATAATTAAATTGGCAGGGTTAATCATTTGGATTCCCTGCCAATTTATTTGATTAAATAAAAGTTTGTGTATTTTTACAAAAAAACAGTAAATGAAAATCAATAAAAAAATAATATTTATTATATCCTTTTTATTAGTTTGTTTAATATATAACTATTATCATATATTTCAATTAGGCCCTCGTTCTATCCATCAATGGCGGCAAACGGACTGTTTATCATTTGCTCAAAATTATTATGAAGATAATGTAAATTTTTTCGAACCTTCAATTAATTGGATTGGTAATAATGGAACCGGCAAAACAATAAGTGAATTCCCAATATTATATTATATCGTTGCATTATTATGGAAGATATTTGGGAAACATGAATTTATTTTTCGTTTATTGAATTTTTCTATCGCATTTTTGGGATTATTTTATTTATTTAAACTTGCCACGAACGTATTGAAAAACGAATTTTGGGCAATAATAATTTCGTTAACTCTTTTCACTTCACCCATATTTGCGTATTACGCAAATAATTTTCTTCCAAATGTGCCCGCATTATCATTGGTCTTTATTGGCTGGTTCTTTTTTTATAACTTTTATAAAAAAGGAAAGAACAAGTATTTATATGTTTCAATGCTTTTCTTTTTGTTTGCGGGTTTGTTGAAAATATCTTCTACGATAAGTTTTTTCACTCTTCTAATAATTTATTTCATTGAGGTTTTTAAAATAACTTCATTAAAAAAGGAGGGAAAAATTTTCAATAATCCCGTATTAAACATTATTCCTTTTATATTGGTAATGCTATGCCTTTTTATTTGGAATATTTATACAATTCATTACAATAACTTGAATAATGGAGTGTTTTTCCTTCATGGAATATTACCAATTTGGGATCTTAATTCTAGTCAAATAAAATTTACTTTACTTTGTTTATATCATGATCTTTTGCCTCAATTTTTCAGTACATCTTTAATCAACCTGGCATTAATATTATTTATTATTTTATTGATATTTTATAAAAAAGTCAATAAAATACTTTTATTAATAACGACAAGTATTTTTTGCGCTACAGTTTGTTATTTGCTTTTATTTTTTAAAGTATTCGATGTGCACGACTACTATTTGATTGATCTTTTAATTTTCCCTATAGCTGTATTTTTTACATTTTTATCATTTTTAAAAGATAATTATTTAAAAAGTTTAAACTCTGAAATTTTAAAAGTTAGTATTTTA
>Ga0224523_1001379_pt1 | contig 10394 bp, 7 predicted proteins | sample CFST50metaG_FD_182732 | JGI IMG/M metagenome (GOLD analysis project Ga0224523, IMG submission 182732) | Peat soil microbial communities from Stordalen Mire, Sweden - C.F.S.T50 | ecosystem: Environmental > Terrestrial > Soil > Wetlands > Peat | place: Sweden: Norrbotten County, Stordalen Mire...
ATTATTCCACTGAACATATTTCCATTTCGGATTGGGGCGATATTTTTATTGTAGCTCCGGCAACTGCAAATATAATAGGCAAACTGGCAAATGGCATTGCCGATGACGCCCTTTCTACTTCGCTTCTTGCTTTTAATAAAAAGATATATCTTGCTCCTTCAATGAACAGCAAGATGCTTAATCATTTTGCTGTCAGGAAAAATTTAAACTATCTCAGGGAAAACGGAATTGAAATTATTGAACCGACCGAAGGTTTTCTTGCCTGCGGATATGAAGGAAGCGGAAGACTTGCAGAACCTGAGGACATTATTTCTTCCATCGAAAAAGACATAAAAAAAAAAGCTAAACTTACCGGAAAAAAAGTTCTTGTAACTGCCGGCCCTACTTACGAGGCTATCGATCCTGTGAGATTTATCGGAAACAATTCTTCCGGGCTAATGGGCTTTGCAATTGCCGAGAAGATGGCAGAAAGCGGAGCTGAAGTCACTCTGATCTGCGGTCCAAATAAACTGAATACGTTTAACAATCAAATAAAGAGAATAGATGTCGTTTCAGCAGAAGAAATGTATCTCGCATGTAAAAAGGAATTTAAAAAAGCAGATATAGCTGTAATGGCAGCAGCAGTGGCTGATTTCACCCCGGTTTCAACAGCTAATGAAAAAATAAAAAAATCAGGAGAAGAACTTATTCTGAAGCTAAAACCAACAAAAGATATTTTATCCGAACTTGGTAAAAATAAACGCAAAGGACAGTTATTGGTTGGATTTGCGCTTGAAACGAATAATGAAGTTGCAAATGCAAAAAAGAAGTTGAATAATAAAAACCTTGATCTTATCGTTCTTAATTCTTTAAAAGATAAAGGAGCAGGATTTGGCTTTAACACAAATAAAATTTCGATTATTGATAAGAATAATAAAATTACTACATTTGGCTTAAAAGAAAAATCAGCTGTGGCAAAAGACATTGTTGAAAAAATAATTGAACAGGTCAAAAAATCAAAATAAACATCAATATGCGCAAGATAATTCTTGTTTTATTTATAATAATCAATACTGCATTTTTCTGTAATGCGCAAGAACTTAATTGTATTGTTTCCGTTGTTCATCCACAGATACAAAGTAGTGAATCAATATATACCACGCTGCAAACAGCCATCTATGAATTTATGAATTCCAGAAAGTGGACAAATTATGCATTCTCAACCGAAGAAAGAATAGAATGTACTATGCTTCTTACAATTTCTTCAAGAAATGCTGATGTTTTCACAGGTACCCTGCAAATTCAATCAAGAAGACCGATTTATAAAAGTTCCTATAATTCGGTTATGCTTAATATGAATGATAAAGACATTCAATTTAGTTATATAGAATCTCAACCTCTCTCTTATAATGAAAGTTCTTTCACTTCAAACCTTACTTCATTGCTTGCATATTATGCAAACCTTATTATTGGGCTGGATTTTGACACCTATCAGTTAAAAGGAGGGACACCTTATTTCGAAAAAGCGCAAAGTATTATTACCAGCGCTCAAAATGCTGCAGAACCCGGATGGAAAGCTTATGAGAGCACTTCACAAAGAAACAGGTATTGGCTGATGGAAAATATATTGAACAATGTTTATTCGCCTATCAGGGAAGCTTTATATACTTATCACAGGAAAGGCCTTGACATGATGATTGACAATGCAGCCACTGCCAAAACAGACATTGCCTCTGCTTTTGATAATCTTAAAGCCGTTCACGAAGGGAAACCCGGATCATATCTGATGCAAGTTTTTTTTACTGCAAAAGTTGATGAGATTGTGAATATATTTTCCAGTCCAACAATTAATGCAACCGACAAAGTAAAAGTTGCTAATATCTGCAAAGAGATCGATCCTAATAATGCAAGCAAATATAACCAGATCACGAAATAAATAATAATTCGCTTTTCGATCTGCTTCTGTTAAAAAATACTTTTGATTTTTTCAACAATCCATCTTACATTTGACATTTGATTTTTTATGCTTTCACATCTTTCCATAAGCAATTACGCATTGATCGATGAACTTGAAATTGATTTCAGGGAAGGACTTACTATCATTACAGGCGAGACCGGTGCCGGAAAATCAATATTGCTCGGCGCTCTTTCATTGATCTTAGGTAAAAGAGCCGACACACAAGCGCTTCTCGACAAATCAAAAAAATGCGTGGTGGAAGGAACTTTCAATATTAAAGATTATGGTCTCCATGATTTTTTCTCACAGAATGAACTTGATTACGAAAATCACACAGTAATTCGCAGAGAAATAAATCAGAATGGCAAATCAAGAGCATTCATAAATGACACACCAGTTAATCTGGAATTACTAAAAGAACTGGGCGAGTCGCTTATCGATGTTCATTCACAGCATAAGACACTCACTTTACAGGAATCAAAATTTCAGCTTGCTTATATTGATTCATATATCCAGCATGACGACCTATTAAATGATTACAGAAAAGATTTCATTTCATACAACCACCTGAAATCAGAGCTCTCCGAACTTTTAGAAAAAGAAAGTCAATCGAAATCCGACCAGGATTATTTCCAGTTCCAGTTTGATGAATTGAATAACGCCAATATCAGTGATGAAGAAGAGCAGGAAAAACTGGAAAAAGAATTGGAAATGCTGAATCATTCCGAAGAAATAAAAACCAATTTATCAAAAGCATCATCCGCACTGCTATCCGGCGACCATAACCTGACTAGCGAAATAAAAGAGATATCGAATATACTTTCTAAGATTGCTATAATTTATCCTGAAGTTGAAGAAATATCAAAAAGAATTGAAAGCTGTAATATAGAACTGAAAGATATTGCCAATGAAATTGAATCGGCAGAACAGAAAATAATTTTCAGTACAGAACGGATAAATGAAATAAATGAGAGGCTTGATTTAATTTATCATTTGCAGCAAAAGCACAGAGTAAATACGATTAAAGAATTGATTGATGTAAAGAATGACATTTCAAACAAACTGAATTCAATAACTACTCTTGATCTTCAAATTGAAAAACTAAAAAAACAAATTTCAGAAATAGAAAAAAAACTTTCAGATTCTTCTTCCAAAATTACAAACAACAGAAAAAAAGCAATACCTCAAATTGAAAAAGGAGTTGTTGAAGTTTTAAAAAAATTGGCAATGGCTAATGCCGAATTTAAAATAGCTCATTCCTTATCCAATGAATACAGCATTAACGGAAAAGACAAAGTTACTTTTCTCTTCAACGCGAATAAAGGCGGCGAGTTGAAAGAACTGTCGAAAGTTGCTTCAGGCGGAGAATTATCAAGGCTTATGCTAAGCATTAAATCATTGATCTCTGTTGAAAAACTTCTTCCTACGATCATTTTTGACGAGGTTGATCAGGGCGTTTCCGGTGATATTGCTGATAAAGTAGGAAATATATTATTAAAGATGTCATCGGCAATGCAGGTGATAACAATAACGCATCTGCCGCAGATCGCTGGAAAAGGCTCATCTCATTTACTTGTTTATAAAGAATCCGACGAAAAAAACACATACACCCGAATCACTGTATTGAAGGAAAAAGAACGTATTTCTGAAATTGCCAAAATGCTTAGTGGGAACGAACTCACGAAAGCCGCTCTCGAAAATGCAAAAGCATTATTGAAAAACTAAATCTAAGAAAATGTACAACTTATTAAAAGGGAAGAAGGGCATCATTTTCGGAGCCCTCAATGAAAAGTCGCTTGCATGGAAAGTAGCTGAAAAAGCTCATGAAGAAGGTGGTGTTTTTACTTTAACAAATACGTCCGTTTCAATTAGAATGGGTGATATAAATGAACTTGCTGAAAAATGCAATACTATTGTGATCCCTGCTGATGCAACGAATGTGAAAGACATAGAAAATCTTTTTATAAGATCGATGGATCACCTTGGAGGAAAATTGGATTTTATTTTACATTCAATAGGTATGTCGCCGAATGTTCGCAAGAAGCTGCCATACGACGGGTTGAACTATGAATACTTTCTGAAAACCCTTGATATTTCTGCTTTGTCATTTCACAAAATGCTTCAGACAGCAAAAAAACTTGATGCCATAAATGAATGGGGTTCGGTAGTAGCATTGTCATACATCGCAGCGCAGCGAACCCTTTTTGAATACAATGATATGGCTGATGCAAAATCTGTTCTCGAATCAATTGCCCGTAGTTTCGGCTATATTTACGGACGTGAAAAGCATGTAAGGATAAATACTATTTCGCAGTCGCCAACGCCAACAACTGCAGGTAGCGGTGTTAAAGGCATCAACGGACTGATTGATTTTACCGAACGAATGTCGCCGCTTGGAAACGCAACTGCCGATGAGTTTGGCAGTTTCTGCATCACACTGTTTTCGGATCTTACAAGAAAAATAACGATGCAGAATATTTATCACGATGGCGGATTCTCAAGCATGGGTATGAGCGCGAGGGCAATGGAAATGTACAATAAGAGTTTTGAATGTAACGAATGTGTAGATAATCCAGCAAATAAAAAATAATTTTCTTAGGTTTTATTCATAAATAAGTTAATTTTATATTCATAATTTGAATACCTCGGACTATGAATAAAAAACGATCCGTACTTTTTTTTATTATCTTTTTTTCCGTCAGAAGTTTTTCGCAAAATATTTTCTATTGCGATACAACAAAGATATTTCAACAGAAAGATACTATTATAAAATCAAGCTGCAATTATTACTTTAACTTTTTAAAAGGTACTAAGGACTCTGTTGTTACTATTAACTCAATAATTATTAAAGCAGCATTTAGAAAAAACAGTTACAATGGTCATGTAAAGTTTTTATTAGGCGATTCCGTTCTGTTCATGCAAGGGTTCATGAGGAACGGGAAACCCGACAGCATTTTTACATGCTATCAGATTTTTTTAGCAAACTATAAAAAAGAATCATACAAAACTTTTTACAGGAATGGTTTAAAGAATGGGGAAGAAGATGAGTATTGCGATAAAGGCACCATTATTTATATCCGGCATTATACAAATGGAATTCTTGATGGCGCATATAAACAATATGACGATTACGGGAATATCTTGTCGGAAGGCAATTACAAAATGGGGAAGAAGATTGATGTTTGGCACGAAGCTACTCCTGAAGCTAAAATAAATATTTACCAGAATTATAAAAATGGTGAATTGATCGATTATAAATGGACATCAAATTATGCCAACAATAAACTTTTTATTGAAGGCATATATGATAAAAATGGAAAAAAACAGGGACTATTTATAATTTATAATGATGATGGATCTATTCAACGAACAGAAACTTATAAGGACGGAAAACGAAATGGCGACTTTATTGAGTATTTTGACGGAAAACCTATCAGTAAAACTAAGTATCATAACGATATGATCGTTAAGTGATAATCTGAATTGTTAATTCAATTGTTAACATTGATTTATTAATATACACAAGAGTTTTTGTTTTTAAACAAATACTATTAATTTTGCAGCCCAAATCAAAACAATTTTAAATGGACAACAAAATGGTTTTAAAAGGTGGCGAGTTTCTTTTAAAGGAATCAAATGCTGCGGATGTTTTTATTCTTGAAGAATTAAATGAAGAACAAAAGATGATAGCCGGCATGTGCCAGGATTTTCTTGAAAAGGAAGTATTTCCTAATCTTGATAAGATCGACGGCATGGAACCGGGATTGATGAGAAGCCTTGTTGCAAAATCAGGAGAGTTAGGTCTTCTTGGCATTTCTGTTCCTGAAGAATACGGTGGCTTTGGACAATCATTTGTTACGTCAATGCTTGCTTCGGATATTTTAGGAGCGGGTTATTCATACGCTGTAGCTTATTCAGCACACACAGGAATAGGTACATTGCCTATATTATATTATGGTTCGGATGAATTAAAACAAAAATACATTCCTAAACTTGCTAATGGTGAGTATGCAGGAGCATATTGCTTAACTGAACCTAATGCCGGTTCTGATGCAAATTCAGGGAAAACAAAAGCTGTCCTTTCAGAAGATGGAAAATATTATATTTTGAATGGTCAGAAAATGTGGATCACCAACGGCGGTTTTGCTGATGTATTGACTGTTTTTGCAAAGATAGATAATGATAAAATATTAAGTGCATTTGCTGTTGAACGTAATTTCCCAGGAGTTACATTTAATCCCGAAGAAAAGAAAATGGGTATCAAAGGTTCTTCAACAGTTCAGATATTTTTCAATGACTGTAAAGTTCCGGTTGAAAATATGATAGGCAAGAGGGGAGAAGGTTTTCGCATCGCATTGAACATTCTTCATATCGGTCGTATAAAACTTGGGGCAAATGTTCTCGGAGCTTGCAGAAGATCGGTAATGCAATCTGTAAACTATGCCAATGAGCGCAAACAATTCGGTTCACTCATTTCCAATTTTGGTGCAATAAAATATAAACTTGCAGAACAGGTTATTCGCCTGTTTGTTGCTGAATCCTCACTTTATCGTACCGCCAAGTATGTTGACGATACCATAAAAAAACACATGAACGATGGAATGGCAAAACCACAGGCATATCTGGAAGCACTTGGTGAATATGCAATGGAAGCAGCCATACTGAAAGTATTCGGTTCGGAAACGCTTAATTACATTGTTGACGAATTTGTTCAGATATATGGCGGCATGGGGTACTCAGCTGAAATGCCTGCTGACAGGGCTTATCGCGATTCACGCATCAACCGTATCTTCGAAGGCACCAATGAAATAAACCGATTGGTTGCATCAGATATGTTCCTGAAAATGGCAAAGAAAGCTGATTCAAAAGTATTTGATATTGCAAAATCTGTTTATGATCAATTAGAAAATATTCAGGAAAATACTACGGCAGATTATTTCGGCAAAAAACATTTTATTCTTGAAAAGCTGAAGAAAGCCTCATTACTTATGCTTGGTAAAGCTTACGAAGCTATAAGCAAACAATATAATACAGAACAGGAAACGATGATGAGCATTTCTGATATGCTTATACAGCTTTATGCTGCCGAATCAGTTGTGTTAAGAGTGCAAAAACTAGAAGGATTGAAAAGCGAACAAGAGTATGCTGTTTATAAAGATATCTGCGATGTTTTTGTTTATGAAGCTTCATCACGTATTTATAAATCAGCTATGGATGCATTAAACTCATTTGCAACAGGAGAAGAATTTACTAAAATTCAAAACGGATTAAGAAAATTAACTTCTGTAGAACCTATCAACATTAAGGAAGCAAGGAGAAGAATTGCAAATAAGCTGATTGAAGATAATGACTATAAATTTTAAATAGTTATTAGTTCCGAGTTGTGAGTTCTTAGTAAAACAGAACACTTCTATAATAAAAACACTACAGGGAAACCGGTAGCGTTTTTTATGAGATTTTCCTGGTTTGTACTTCGAAAATTCGGCCCCATTTAATAGCAGCCCATATTCTTTCATGTAAGTAAAATAAGCCTATTTTCGTAAACACTTCAGTGCCTCCAACTTTTAAAGAATTCAATGGATTCCCCGAATAAAAATAACTAATAATAACCGTATCAATCGAGCCAAAAAACCTCCAGCTGATTCCTTTTATTAAACTCCTAAAGTGAAATGGGTTTCCTGAATTTCTGCCCCAGCTTATAGTATTCCATACTCTCTCATGCAAATAATAAAAAAAGACTTTTGTAAATACTTCTGTAGCCGCAATTGGTGCAGCTATTCTGAAATCGCCAAAATAGATATACGCAAGAACAAATGTATCAATAGTGCCGATTATTCGCCAGCTTATGCCTTTAAACAAACTCCTGATATTTGAATCCCTCATATCATATAGTAAATATAGGATACAAAAATATGAAATTTATTTTAATAACCATATTTTTCTTTTACTTTTTTGTATTCAATAAATCTATCATATTATTAGGGAACCAATTATTCTATGATAGTAACCCTGCCGATATATTCATGCTCATGACCTTCAATTTCTTTCATAATAATTTCATAAACATAAGTATCCATGATAACATCATTAATGGTGCCTCTGTTGTTTAGTGTGCCGTTCCATGGTTCAGCACTATTTCCAAGCCATTTGGTAGTATGAAAAATCAAATTCCCCCAGCGATCAAAAATATTCATTTCAAAATGAGTTGAATCAACATTTGTCCCTTGCGGAGTAAACACATCATTTAGTTCGTCATCATTAGGAGTAAATGCATTCGGAATATAAAATGTTGTAGTTTCTTTAACCTTAATAATAACAGAAATAGTATCAGGGCAACCATTTCTGTCAATCACTGTAACTGTATATTGACCAATGGCTAAGTTGTAAATACTGGGAGTATTTTGTCCTGAATCCCATTGATAAGTATATGGTGCTGTCCCACCGGATACAGAAACAGTAGCACTTCCATTACTTTCATAATCATCTGAAACATTTGTATGAACCACAGATAGCGAAATTGCAGATGGTTGTGTAATTTTAACAGAGTATGTATTGTAACAGCCAACACTATCAGATATTGTCACAGTATAATCTCCGGCAGTAAGATTATTTATTAAACTTGCTGTGCCGCCATTGCTCCACAAATAATTATAAGGCGGGATACCGCTTATTGGATTGATTGTTGCTGTTCCTGCGCTATCTCCGTTACATAAATTATTAGTCTGGCTTAATGAAGCAACAGGATCAGCATAAATGGTTATTTTTTGTGAAGCCGTATCTTTACAAGTATTCGCATCGGTGTATGTATAAGTAACAACATGAGTACCAATCCCAACTACAGATGGATTAATATTATTACTGTTGATCCCTATTCCTGAAAACACACCTCCCGATGGAGAAACATATGGTGCTAAATTAATAGCTGTATTATTATCACATATTGAAGGTACACTGCTGAAGGTTACAGATGGAATTAAATTTGTAATTGTTACGCATCCAACCGCCGTGTTATGGTTTGCATCAGTAACCGTAACACAAAAGTGTCCTGCGCACAATCCAATTACAGTAGGTGTTATTGAAGATAAAGGGTCATCCCATAAATAAGAATATGGAGGCACACCACCTGTTGTTGTAACTGTAGCTTGTCCGTTACAGGAAGATACAGGAATTGGATTACATGTTGAATTACATTTTCCCATTGTAGGGATATTGGAACTGCTGCTCCATGCACCTCCATCTGGAATTCGCCCCCATGATTCTCCGGCAAATACTGATGGATCCGAACTTGTAACGTACGTTTTCCTGTTTGAGGGAATATTATCATACGAAAGCAAAGATGTTGCATTTGAACAACCAGAATATGCCGAGATACAAGGTAAGCATGATGTACATGAATTTGATTGATTATTCCATGATATTGCATCTTGCGGAATTCCGGTATCGCTGTAAAATGCAAACCAGCCGCCTGCATTTGGAAACCATAAACGGTAGCCGCCGGGATCAATACAAACATTTCCCGCAACATTATTAGCAACAATTTCAATGGTAGATCCTCCGTTTTGCACAAGTAAATTTGATGGAACTGCAGGGGCATGAATGCCTCTAATAACAACAAATCCGCTCGGTGGAACAACAGTATTAGGTGGAATCCTAAAACCTCCGCCATAATTAGTTGAATTATCCGGTGCATTATTTCCAAGGTAATAACATGAAATATCAGCAGGTTTACATACATTAGGATTATAGAGCTCTATCCATTCGCCCCAGCATTGAGCCATTGACGATGATGAATCCATGCCGGGTCCTGTTCCATATATTGAGCCATCATAAGATGATGGCGTCAGCATAACTTCATTAATTAATATAGATGGTCCAACATAGTCGCACGGGTTTCCATTGCATACAGTATTGATTTGAGTGGAGAATGAAAGTGACATTTGTGCTTTGGATGTATCACAAAGAAAGAAAGAAACCAAGAATAATATAGACCAAATATATTTTGTGTTTTTCATAAAAATGAAAAATCATTATTGCACAATAGTAATTCTGCCAATATATTCGTGCGTAGGACCTTCAATTTCTTTGAGGATAATTCTGTAAACATAGGTGTCCATAATAGCCTTATCAAACTTACCGCTATTGTTTAATGTGCCGTTCCATGGCTCAGCGCTGTTTACATACCATTTGGTGGTATGGAACGCTAAATTTCCCCACCGGTCGAAAATATACATTTCAAAATGATCAGGATCAACATTCGTTCCTTGCGGGGTAAATCCATCATTAAGGTCATCATCATTAGGAGTGAAAGCATTAGGAATATAAAAAGTAAAAATATCTTTTACTTTGATAGTGTCGGTTATTTCATCTTTGCATCCGTTAGTATCAGTAACGGTCAAGGTTACAGGATAACTGCCGACATTAATATAATCGTGAGTAAAATTTGTCACATATTCAGAAT
>Ga0224523_1001380_pt1 | contig 10385 bp, 9 predicted proteins | sample CFST50metaG_FD_182732 | JGI IMG/M metagenome (GOLD analysis project Ga0224523, IMG submission 182732) | Peat soil microbial communities from Stordalen Mire, Sweden - C.F.S.T50 | ecosystem: Environmental > Terrestrial > Soil > Wetlands > Peat | place: Sweden: Norrbotten County, Stordalen Mire...
GGATTGTTTTCTTCATAAACCTTTAATAGATAATTTCCAGATCTGGTAAACTGCATGGATGAAGTCGGAAACTGAAAAGTGTAATGAGTATACGCATTCCTGGTACTGAAAGAGGGTTTGGCATCATTGATTCTATCTTCAGAGATACCGTTGATATATTCGTTGGGCCATAGTCTGGATTGTGTCCAGTCTGCATTGCAATGAATCACGGTATATCTGTAATGACGGATACTTCCTTTTAGGTCATCAAATCCGCATGTGAGCTGTGAATTTCCGGAATTCAGAATCAATACAGGTGGGGCAAACCGATCTAGAGGGTTGCGTAGTTCAACGGTTTTAATGGTGCCATCATAAACCTTACTTATATTTATTTGTGACTGGGCATTAATTTCATTTGTATTTAAAAGTATAATGCTCAAAAACAGTAAGATTCTCAAATATTTACCCATGTGACTTCAATTAAAAATAGTTTTAGTTCCTAATGTTTGTAATAATTTCCTTCCTCTTGATCTGATACCTGGTGTTCCTTCAATCATGGCATCCTCAATTACGATACGCAGTTCATTTTTAAGTTCAGGAATGGCAAGTGAAATATTGTATAAAATCTGCATTGCATGAACCCGACCAGCAATAGGTTCTGATTTTGATTGCAGAAGATCAAAGCAATAATTAATAAAACTGCCTGTTGGTTCTTTTGGAAGAGGATTCAGGCTGAGCAGTTTTAAGATATGTCTTTTTTGTCCACTTTGTTTTAATTGTTCAACGATTTCGAGCATTGCCTTTAAATAGGGTCGTATTAATTCAGGTTTGATATCATGGATCTTATCCATTATCCAAATCGCTTTCCATGCTGCCGGATTTGAAGATATTCCGAATTCCCAAAGTTCATCAAGCAGTACAGGTCTTTGGATTGTCATATCAATCATTGATTGAATAACACCTTCAGATAGATCACGAATAAGTAAATCTGTAAATGCAGACATTTTTAAATCAATCGCTGTTCAATAATTTTTTGAATTTTAAATGGTAAAGATAAAAAACAATTCATATTTAAATAAGGATATCATTGACGGTATTTACTCTGGTAATAATATCGATATTGACAAAAATACAAGGAATATGAGGGTTTTCGTTTTTATATTAACGATCTAACTGCTATAGCTAATGAGCATTTTACTTTATTTATTCTTATGAAAAAGGAACCCTGAAGACACTATGTTCTCCAGGGTTTAAGAAGATTGTTAAAGAACAAATGTAATAGCTTAGAGCATGCTCAGCTGTCCGTTTTTATCCTGAAATCCGTATGTCTTGTCAGAAAGGCCAATGTATCCTTTCTTGAAGAACATGAATGATCTGTTTTTATCCAGCTTCAGATTTGAATAGATATTTTTATCTGATGTCTTTCTGAACTGGTTTACATAGGATGTGATTTCTGCAATGTGGATAGGTAGATCTTTTGTTAAAAGAAATTCCCTGACTATCTCCTTGATCGTACTTGTTTTTACGTTACTCCAACGTTCAAGTGAATAGGTACTGGTTTTACCAATTGCTTCAACATCAGGGATACTCAAAATAGTAGAACGAAGTGATTCCAGGTTTGGTGGCATCTTATTTGGACTTCTGTACCTGAGCTCGCGCGCAATATCCACAAGTCTCATTGGCTTCCCAGCAGATGTCAGAATATCTTTAACATATTCTGATAGCTTAATCAAGGTGTTGCGAACAAATATGACTTGATTATTATCTATATGAAGTTTAAACTCGAGAAGTATGATTTTTTTACAAATATGTTTCAAATTGTCAGTTAATTCATCAGGTACCGGTTTAATCTCATAACGCGAAAGATACGTATCAAAATCGATAGAATAAGTGTGTTCTATGCGGGCTGATGTTCGCTCCGATAGATCCAGAAAGAAATTTTTGAAGTTAAAAATGTTTAAATACTTATTGCTTACCAGAAAATAGTTCTTGTAGTTGAGATCAATGTCCTGAAAACCGAATAAAAGTTTCTTCTGTAAGACGGCAAATGTAAAAGCATAAAACTTCTGTGTAAACTCAAGGTTTTCCTTGTTGTTTAAAGATTCTGCTGATATTGAATCGATCATTAATAAATCGCGTCTCATTTTCAGGCTATAAGAGAAATAACCTTCATATTCTCCTGCAAAAGATGCGAGCGCTTTCTCTATTATCTGAGGGATCTTCTGTGCAATCTGACGGACACGTTCTCGTGTTATTCCGTATTTGTCACCAACTGCCTGAAGTGTTAGTTTCTTAGTGCTTTTTACGAAACCAAAATTTCGTTCAAAGATAAAACGTTCACGTTCATTAAGAAGATTATTAATGATAAGAGTAATGAACTGAAAAAATGGAAAAGTTTTTTTCAGGAATGCCTCTTTTAAAGGCTCCATTTTGGCTGAAGGAATCGTAAATTTAGTAAAGCAATAATAGCGTAATGCTTCAAATTTACGTTCATCTGAAGAGAGTTCGAGATCGTTTTTGCCAAGATTGTGTAATCGAATGTACTTTTCGACCATTTCAGTCAACTCCTTGTTGGTTTTTAAACCACAATTATGAATCGACAAGAATGATTCGTTTTCCTGATAGTATTGGATCAACTTGAAAAGTGTATCCAAAGAATCTTCGATACATACATTCTTTGTCCTTTCAGAAAGATCTTCCAAATCTTTAAGCTCTTCAATATGATAGTTTATCAATGAAATTAAATCTGCCACGGCTGAATAATTTAAGAGATGAGTATGTTTGAGCGCAAATATAATAAAAACTAAACCGAAAAGCTATAGAAAAGTTCGCCAATGACTACATTTATTTTATTTCATTTCGTCTAAATTCATAACATATGATTGCATTGGCAATTGAAGCATTCAACGATTCGGGTTTATCTAAGGATGCGTGAGTTGGGTACCCGGGGATGAAGATTTTTTCATTGATATAATTAAGGATATTTTTCGAAATTCCTTTTGATTCATTACCAATAATGATGACCCCAAATGTCATTAATTGCTTATTTAATATGTTTTCTCCATCCAACAATGAACCATATATCGGTACTTTTTCATGCAGTTTATCCAATATCTCCTCAAGATGTTCATAACTGACATTAACCCGTGTTATAGAACCCATTGTAGATTGAATAGTTTTTGGATTAAAAAGGTCTACCGTATTCAACGAGCAAACTATATGTTTAAAACCAAACCAGTCTGCTGTTCTGATAATCGTTCCAAGGTTCCCAGGATCCTGAATATTATCCAACATCAATACCAGTTCCCTTTCTGCCATGGCAGCTTCGAAAGAGGTAGTGCTTATTTTTAATAATAAAAGACAAGGTGAGGGTGTAGCAAACGAAGTAATCCTGGCCATTTCGGCTTCATCTACTTCAATAACTTCAACATTACAGCCTGAAGGTAACTTGTTTTCATTAAGCCATTCTTTTAAAGCGAATAAAGCAATTGCAGTAAATTGACTGTTAAGTAACTCCATGACGAGTTTACTCCCTTCGGCAATAAATTCTCCATGTAGTTCTCTGTATTTCTTTATCTTAAGAGAGGAGATGTGTTTGATCTGGTTCTTTGATAACATATAGATAAAAAAAATCCCGGTAAAAGTAGACTTTACCGGGATCATTATGAACAATTAATCGTAATTTATTCAGCGTAGACTTCAAATTTGATGCTGGCGCTTACTTCCTTGCTCAGGATGTATTTAGCAACGTATTCACCTGTTTCTTTAACAGACTCACCGTCGATAATAATTTTTTTGCGGTCAACTTCAATATTGAATTGTTCTTTTAATGCTTCAGCAAGCTGAAGTGCATTAACAGAACCATAAATTTTGCCGTTTTGAGCAGCCTTGGCACCGATACGGAGACTAACTGCTTCAATTGTTTTGGCGATATCTTCTGCTTCAGCCTTGATTTTTTCTGCCTTGTGAACACGTTGTTTAACGTTTTCAGCTACAATCTTCTTGTTAGAAGGAGTTGCAAGAACAGCATATCCTTGTGGGATAAGGTAGTTACGAGCATAACCGTTCTTAACGATTATAGTATCATTGGCATAACCCAGGTTGGTTACATCTTTTTTTAGAATAATTTCCATGGTTTATACCCTCCTTTATTTAAGTAAGTCTGCTACGTAAGGCATCAATGCTAAGTGACGAGCCCTTTTAACGGCCTGGGCTACCTTCCTTTGAAACTTTGTTGAAGTTCCTGTGATACGTCTTGGAAGAATTTTACCCTGTTCATTTACAAATTTGAGCAGAAAGTCTGCATCTTTATAATCGATATATTTGATACCACTCTTTTTGAACCGGCAGTATTTTTTCTTCTTGATATCGACGGCAATAGGGGTCAAATATTTAATTTCTGAATTTCCTGGTGAAGCCATTGTGATCTCTGTTTGAAGTTAATTTATACGTTGGACTTAGCAGCTTGAGCAGCAACACGTGCTAGGCGTTTCTTTTCGCTATAAGCAACTGCGTGCTTATCAAGTGATACGGTAAGGAAACGAAGGATACGCTCATCACGTTTGAAAGAAATTTCAAAATCGTTTATAATCTTACCATCAGCGATGTATTCTATCAGATGATAGAATCCGGTGCTCTTCTTCTGGATGGGGTAGGCCAACTTACGTAAGCCCCAATTGTCGCTGAATAAAATCTGCGCCCCTTTGTCCAACAGGTATTTCTCAAACTTGCTTACCGCTTCCTTCATCTGATCATCAGACAAAACGGGAGTCATAATGAAAACGGTTTCGTACTGTTTCGACATTTTGTTAAGTTTAAAAATAAATAAATAATTTCCTTTTGAAAAGGACTGCAAAAGTAGTATTTATTCTGTAATAATCAAACTACTGTATGAAATTATTTCCTTTTACAGTGATTTACCGGCAATAAAAGGAAAAATATATTAGTTTTTGTTCTTCAAAAGTTGTTCACATATAAACCAGGCAGCTTTCCCATCGCCAAATATTTTAGGGAAGGATGGTTTTGCTTCACTCATGAAATGAATGACAGCAGCCTTGATACGCGCTGTATCGGCATCACATAATATACCTGCACCATGTTCAATTATCTCTACCCATTCTGTTTCGGGACGCATGATGATACAGGGTTTCCCAAAATAAAAGGCCTCTTTTTGCACTCCACCCGAATCAGTCATTACCATAACAGCATGCTTTTCGAGTGCAATCATGTCTAGAAAGGATACTGGTGCTATCAGATGAATCCCTGGATGGTGTTTAATATTGGCATATAAAGCAGGGGTGAGATTCTGTTTTAATAATTTTGCTGTGCGAGGATGCAGAGGCAAGACAATGTCTATATCTTTCTGTGATGAAATCTGATAGACTGCTTCAAATATTCCGTTTAGCCTTTCCGGTTGGTCGGTGTTGTTATCACGATGGATAGTGGCCAGTATAAAGGGCCTGTTTTGGAGACCCAATTCACTGATGATTTTTGATTTTTGTTCTGATAAAGTTGCAAAGAAGAGACTATTGTCATACATCACATCTCCACTATGGAATACTCCGGGGTTGTCTATTGTATAAGGTGTAGGATTGTTCATGCTGAACCCTTCGCATTCCAGATTATGTATGCCGGTGAGGGTAGGGGAGAAGAGCATTGTAGAAGCATGATCACACATAATCCTGTTTATCTCTTCAGGCATGCTTTTATTGAATGAACGCAGTCCTGCTTCAATATGGACGATCGGGACATGGATTTTTGAAGCGGCAATAGCACCGGCTAAAGTGGAATTGGTGTCTCCATATAAAACAATATAATCTGGCTGTTCCTTAAGAAGTATCTCTTCAATACCGTTGATCATAGTAGCTGTTTGTTTCCCATGAGCTCCAGAACCGACATTCAGGTTATAGTCAGGATGAGGAATCCCAAGTTGTTGAAAGAAGACTGCTGACATGTTTTGATCATAGTGTTGACCGGTGTGCAACAAAACTTCGTGAATCTGGTCACTAAACGATTCACGAATAGCACGACTAAGTGCTGCAGCCTTAATGATTTGTGGTCTTGCACCTATGATTGTCAGTATCTTAAGCATTTATCAGTCTGGTTTGTTTGTAAGTTTCCTTGCTAATGCAAAGCTAGTCAAAACTTTCCTTTTTGAAAACATTACATAACCCACAATTAATTATCATTATTTTCTCTGCCGGGTAAAACGATCTTTTCATCATGAAGAAAGATCAATCCGTCATAATTGATGCCCTCAGCTTTAATGAAAATTGATTTTAAAGGTTGAGGAACTGAGAATTTAAAGGTAGCGGTTCCAGTTGAATCTGTGACAATCTCAGGTCTCCAATAGATAGATGCATATTTGGAATAATCTGGATTTTCAGGTTGAATGAGATACATGGGCTCAAAATATTCTTTGGGTGAGGAGTATCCTTTTACGGTCAACCTTTTCATATTAGTAGCTTCATCCTTCATGTCAAACAGTGGTGTAGTACGGGTAGTGATAGCAATAGCGCCATTTCCTCCTCCAAAGTTACCGGCTCCACTTTTATCTACTGCAATAGCTTCAACCATATTCAAAGGAAAAGATAATATTTCATATGGTTCATGTACTCTAACACCATCGATGCTCATGGTTGGATTTTTTCTGTTTGTCGAGCCACTACGTCCCATATTAAAATATACCTGCCCGGTTTCAGTTGTTTGTACTGTGACATTAAAATAGGACATCAGTAATTGTTCAATATCATTATACTGGGTATAATTATCCTTTGTCAGTTCAAACTGGCGACTCATAAAACTAACATATGCATTTTTAGCAAATGGATTTATTTTATTAGCTGTAATGACAACTTCAGCCAATCGAATGACCCCCTTGGTCATTTTAGGAATTTCTTCCACCACTTCATTTTTTTGGATAGGTTCAGGTTGGATTTGACTAAAAACAGGTGAATTCAATATAGTCTCCGGAATCGACATCTGAAGCACCCGGTTCCACTTTGCTCCTCTGGTTGCCGATGCCGATGCAATAACATAAGAAGAGTCGATTAAAAATATCTTTTGGAAATGAAACTGACCTGTATTGTCTACTGGAGATACCATCACAAGATTGTTTTGTGGAGATATCAATGATATCTTGCTCTTTAAGTCAGGCTTATTTTTCAACCAATTTTTTACTACTCCATTGATCGAAAATTCACTCTCTGATGGGTAGGCAAATGTTTTCTTTGTAGTTTTTATTATATCCGTCCATTCATATTTTCTCCATCCTTGTACGAGTAAGAGGTTGTCTAAGGCGATTGCATGTTCGGTATTGTTTTTTTCGAAGTAGTAATCCGGGTTTTCGATATCTCCTCTCAAGGCAGGGCGTAAATGTGATTCAGCAAGTAAACTATTTGAATACTTATTCATCAAAGTCCCACCGGGTAAGACAGAAAGACTGAATTTAGCTATCTGCGCCTTAGATAATGAGTCAGATGCAGCTATCGAAACCTCATAGGTGTCGTTGTACAAAAACTTGGTCATGAAGGATAGCTTTCCTTTTAGAGGCATATTCTGATTATAGAAAAGACGTTCAGCCACAGGTGTTAAATCCTCATTAAAAAGAGTGGCATAAATGATACCATTGCCTAGATCCTTCTTGTTTAATTTGAATTGAATTGATGATGAGTTTGTAAAGTTAATCTTGTAATTGTTATACATCACCCCATTGGCATGTACCATCAGAATATAAGTCTGATGTAACGCTTGTGTCGCTTTGTTAATTTGTAACCTAATCCAGACTACATCCTTCAAATAGGCATTGACGTTTACTGCAACACCCTGTTTTTCTGTTTTGGGTAACCCGACTTCTTTTGAAGTGCCATCTGGAAGTTTAATAATTGCATGCAAGGTATGGTTTGTAGCATCATTAATCGTGAAGTTAGTCATTCCACGCTGATTGGTGGAAAATGAAGCCAACTCTTCGTTGGTGGAATCAACCACTATCCCTTTGGCTAAAACACCATGTCCAAAAGAATTAGTCACTTTTACACCGATGACATTATCAATACCTTCAATAAAATGACCACTCTCGGGTAAAAACTGAATATCGTATCCGGTTTTTATTTCGGGTTTATTTATCTCTTTTATTCCAACACTACTTTTTCTCTTTGTGGCTGAATTATTGCTTTGATTATTATTAGCAGGACCAAGGATAGTGATAAGCGTATTAAATTCGTTCACTTCATAAAAGTTACGCATCCAGTTAGTGTAAGCCCTGAAACAATATGTACCCGCAGTCAATGTGTCAGCAATATGGATAAAATTACTTGCTGTTCCCCCCTTCACATATAGTATTTTTTTGCTGATCATTTTCTTATCTGCTGACCAAAATTCAACATAAAGTTTGGTGGTATTAAAGCTAAGTCTTTTATCCATGGGATTTAATACCCAGGATGTAAACCAGATATCGTCTCCGGTCACATAACGCGATTTATTAAACTGGGTATAAATCATTTCACGGTTGGCAGCAAAGTAGTTCTCGTAAGGGGTAAGAAGTTTGTTTTTTATTAATTCTTCTGTTAAAGCTTTTTGAGCATTAACGGAAATAACAGACAATATAAAAAGAATTACAAGTAATGTTTTACTAATCATGATAGATTTCAAGTTGGAAATTATAAGATATAAAGAGTAAGGTTCTTTTTTGATTAACAAACAGTTAATCATCCCTGCCCGGCAATGTAATCTTCTCTTCATGCAAAAAGATCAGACCATCATAGTTGATGCCTTCTGCCTTGATAAATAATGTTTTTAAAGGTTGCGGTACAAAAAACTTAAAAGATGCGGTACCTGTAGAATCTGTTACCAACTCAGGCTTCCAGTAAATAGTAGCGTATTTAGCGAAGTCAGGATTGATGGGTTGAATGAGATATTTTGGTTCGAAATAGGCCTTTGGCGGTGCATATCCCTTTACTGTCAATCTTTTTAAATTGGTAGATTCACTTGTCATCTCGAAAAGTGGTGTTGTACGTGTTGTTATGGCAATTACACCATTACTACCCTGTATTCCACCCATCGTTCCACTTTTATCTACTGCAATGGCTTCAACCATATTCAAAGGATAAGAGAGTAATTCAATGGGTTCCTGAACTTTAATACCATCTATGGTCATTATTGGGTTTCCTTTAGTGCCACGACCCATGTTTATGTTGTAATTACCAGTATCATCGATCGTAACGTTAACGTTAAAAAAGCTCAACAGGACTTGTGCTATATCATTGTACATTGTGTAATTATCTTTTGTCAGTTCAAACTGACGACTCATGATACCAACATAAATATTATTCTGGAAAGGATCTTTCTTTGGAGCAGTAATCACCACTTCACCCAATCGAATTACTCCTTTGGTCAAACTTGGTATCTCTTCTTGTATCTCATCCTGTTTATTAGGTGCAGTAATAATTTGTGTAAAATCAGGGGCACTCAGCGTAGTTTCAGGAATCGACATCTGAAGAGAGCGATTCCAGTTTTTACCTTTAACACTGGATGCCGAAGCAATCACATATGAGGAATCTGCCAGGTATAATTTATTAAAATTAAACTTACCAATACTATCAACCATTGATACTAAAACAATATTATTTTGTGGTGAGATCAATACAATCTTGCTCTTGAGTTCTGGTCTGTTCCTTAACCAGTTTTTTACGGTTCCTTCGATAGAAAAAGCAGCTTCAAATGGATAAGTAAATTGCTTTTTAGATGTTTTTTCAATATCTTTCCAGTCATATTTTCTCCAACCCTGTATCATCATCAGGTTGTCTAAAGCCAGAAGCCGTTCTGTATTATTTTTTTCAAAGTAATAATTCGAGTTTTCAATATCTCCTTTAAGAGCAGGACGTAGTCTGGATTCTGTAAGAAGGCTTGTCTGGAAATTATTCATTAATGTTCCGCCCGGCAGAATAGAGAAACTTAATTTAGCGATCTGTGCCTTTGATAATGAATCAGTAGCTGATACAGTCAATTTTACAGTATCATTTGCTAACACTATTGTTTTCAAAGAAAGGCTGCCTTTCAGTTTTGCATTTTGATTGTAGAATATGCGTTCTGCTATTGGAGTAAGATCTTCATTGAAAAGTGTAGCATATATAATTCCATTGCCGAGATCTTTCTTGTTCAGTTTGAACTGAATAGATGGTGAAGCTGCAAAATCTATTTTGTAACTGTTAAACATGACACCATTTGAATGAACCATCAGGAAATAGGTTTGGTTCAGTGTTCGGGCTAATGGATTGATCTGTAATCTAACCCATGTTACGTTTTGCAGATAAGCATTGATGTTTATGGCTACTCCCTGTTTTTCAGTTTTAGGCAATCTGACTTCCTTTGAAGCTCCTCCCGGAAGTTCTATGATAGCACGATTTGGG
>Ga0224523_1001387_pt1 | contig 10364 bp, 4 predicted proteins | sample CFST50metaG_FD_182732 | JGI IMG/M metagenome (GOLD analysis project Ga0224523, IMG submission 182732) | Peat soil microbial communities from Stordalen Mire, Sweden - C.F.S.T50 | ecosystem: Environmental > Terrestrial > Soil > Wetlands > Peat | place: Sweden: Norrbotten County, Stordalen Mire...
CCTAATATCATTTGGACTTGGAGGTAGATATAAATTCACCCAATGGGTTGCCTTAAGCGGTGAATATTACTATGTATTTGACAAAGATGTCGTTGCTGGTAATAAGTATAAAGATTCATATTCAATCGGTGTTGATATTGACACCGGCGGTCACGTCTTCCAGATTCTTGTGTCTTCATCACCTTATTTATTGGAACATCAATTTCTCAGTCGCTCAAATGGAAAATTCTCAGATGGAAGCGTATGTATTGGTTTCAATATTATGAGAACTTTCTCGCTATTAGATAAATAGCTTGTTATGAATATCTAAAAAATCGGAAACTGTCAGCTGACCATCAGCTGTTGCCATATCACTAACATAAGAGCAATAAATAAAAGGTGTGTTAAATACACTGGCCAATAATCTCGATAAAGGCCCATATTTACCCAACCCCATAGCTAATAATTCTATTTTGCCGTTTGCAACGAATGGATTTTCAAATAATGCCATTAGTTTCAGTATATCTTCATTTGTATTTAGTTGGCAAGCTATTTTTGCATAATCGGCTTTCCTATCTACACATTTTTTTATAAATTCTTTCAATTCGTCAGGTTTCGGTAATTTTTTATAATTATGAAGCGAAATTATTAATTTCCTTTTTTGTACTTTGATTTTGGAATATAATTCATCGAAGTTCGGATTATTAATGTCAATATCAATTATTTTTGCCCCATAATCAATAGCCATCAACAAATTTTCTCTACTATTCTCCGAATGATCGGTGGCTATAGTAAATTCAAATTTCGAGAAAATGCTCTTATATTCGCCTTCTAAAAAACTACATAAATCCATTCTCAATTCCAAGTAATCACACAGCACAATGGCCGAATCTATATCTTCGATTCGACCACCGGCATAACTAATACAAATTTTATTTTTTCCGTTCATCATTTATTTATTATTATTGTATTTCTGTAGGTAGTAGAATTACTTTCCCAGATGGTAGTATAAAACCCAGTTACATATTTTGTCAAATCGGGTTCTATTTCGCGGCTAAAGGTACCGTTCGATTCGAAATTATATTCTTCAATTTTTTCTCCGTAAAGCGAATAAATTGATAATTTAAGTGGACCCTTATCCGGTGAGAATAATAGAATTTTACCACCCTCTATTAATGGTGCAGGTTGTGAATATGATACATGGACATTAGCACCCTGGATGTTAAAAATACCTCTAGAACAGTCTTCCCGTACTACTTGTATTTTACCATTCTCTAAAACCAAATTAAATGCCGAGTCCGATAATGTTGTATTTGTAAATTCAAGAGGTGTCATATATTCATTGCACAATAGTGTAATCCCTCTAACTGAAGCTAAAGTTTTTATACTGTCATTCATAACTAATTGAGGAAAATTTATTGTTAGTAATTCTTTATCGCCTAAAACAGCGCTTGTGTAATTGAATTTTTGATATTTGGTTATACTATATATATAGGAGATATAAGAATAAGTAAAATTCAAATCGAAAGTATAATTATACCCTGTTTTTGGTTCTAAATAAGCTTTAATATCCGATAAAAATGTTTCACCTAATTTCACAGTAGTATCAGGTAGCACGATATGGAGTGTAATTTTTCCTATTGAATCAGCCAAAGCGATTTCTTCATGGTGTGGACAAGGTTGATTAATATTTAAAACAATTGTGTCTCGGAAACTTCCTGAAACCCTAGAATCAAGCGTGATTTTATATTTCCTTGTTTCATTTCCGTATATAGCAAACGGCGTTGATATATTTTGAAGTGAATATTTTTTTCCGGATTTTAGATACAGAGAATCAATACTTGCGGCTTCTGAATAATTATTACTTATACTAAGAACATTTTCGTAATTTCCATGAATGAATTTATCCGGAATGGAGTCTTTTAAACTAGTAGTAACATCTGTTTTATGGTAATTTACAACAAATTGCGATGTATCGGTAAATCCAAAAGTGTCAGTTACAAATAATTTATAAGTTCCTGCAAATGACTTATCCGGATTCTCAACAATAGTATCACAAGTATCGCTTACAAATCCATTTGATCCTTCCCACCGATACTTGTAACCGGTGTAATAGTCGGAGTGAAAAACTACTTGATCACCATCACAAAAATCTGAAGTTATAAAGGTTGCTACTGTAGGTCTAAAGAAACTTTGTATAAAACTCGGTAATCCTAAATAAGCACTTGGATTATTTAAGCCAAATCCTTGAAAAACATAATTGCAAGCCAAATCATCGGGATTATTAATCACCGAAAGATAATTCGATCCTTCAGGTGCGTTATCTTGTCTTACTGAAGCAAGATAAATTTTACCGTCAAGCGCTAATTGCAATGAACCCATATAAACATCAGTATAACCGTTGAAATAATCATATTGCGCTAATAAATTAATTGAATTATCAATTGTATTTAACTTTGCTTGATCAAGATCAATTTGGAGCAAATAAGAATAATCTCTACGACTATAACTTTCGTTGCCGCCATAAGGTGTTGAGGAGACGTAAAGATATTTACTGTTTGGCGAAAACTCTACTCCATAAGAATTAATTAGATATTTGTTTGTCGAATATCGTTCATTTGATAGAACGCCGGTTCGAACATCAAAATCATAAAGAGCTAAAGATACACCGTTGTTAGCTACAGCAAGTAGGTCGCCCTTTTGTGAAAACTTCATACAGCCCTTTGTCCAGGCAGTATTTTGAAAACGAGATAATGCTTTGATTGAAAATTCATTCTTAAAATGTACCCCAGTTCTATCAATCAAATAAACACATATTTCATTCCATTTTTGCCCTAATACCCAAATATCTCTGCCGTTTAAATGACCAACAGCAGTAATTTTTTCGCAGGATGGAGCAAACATCAATTCATTTTTAGTTACCACATCGCCTAAGCCGCCATTTTTTGTCAAATCAACTATTGAATAACGAAAACCTCGTTTTGAGTCTTTTGTATTCCAAATAGCATCTACAGAAAAAACATAGTATAAATTTTTATTCCCCGGATAGGGTACAATGACGCCTGATTGCGATGATGAGTTATGGCCGATTAGTCCCCATCCATTCGGCATCTGATCATGGTTTTTATCCCATACGCTCATCCCATCAGTATAAAATAATAAATTACCGTTATTATCGGAAATTGTAGCAACACCTTCCTCTGTTCCCATGCTACTAGGACCCAATTCAACTGGACTTCCGCTTTTAAATGTTATTTGCCCACCGTGGCCAAAACACCAATTAGCAGTTTGCAAACTGCCATTAGCGCTTAAACCGCAAATTGTGGAAAATATCAAAGCAATTATAATGTTAAATAACTTTTTCATTTTAGTTTTTTATTTTTGTGACATATATATAAATAACTACACAAATTTCCCAATTTTGTTACATTTTTTCGCAAGTTATTTTTGAAAAAACATAATTATTGATAATTTATTTTTTATTTCTAGTATATCAATACTAATAAATTCTTGGACGTTTATAAAAATTATTTCGTCCATTTGTTGATCAAATCCATGCTCTTTTTTCAATATATTTATTTGTTTATTATTATTGAGTTCCTATAAATATTACTACTGCTTTCCCATTGTGTTAAATATAAGCCATTTACATATTTATTTAAATTGGGTTCTAACTCATAACTAAATTTACCGTTCGATACAAAATTATATTCTTCTATTTTCTCTCCAAACAGCGAATAAATTGTTAATTTAAGTGGACCTTTATCCGGAGAGAATAAAAATATTTTTCCACCGCCTATTAAAGGTGTTGGTTGTGAATAGGAAACGTGAAGGTTTGTACTTTGTATCTGGAATATATCTTTTGAGCAATCATCCCGCAAGACTTGGATTTTACCATTATGTAGAACTAAATTAAATGCTGTGTCCGCTAAAGTAACATCCGTAAATTCGAGTGGAGTCATATATTCATCACATAATAGTGTTGTTCCTCTTACCGAAGTTAAAGTTTTTAAACTATCATTAATTACTATTTGTGGAAATTGAAGTGTGTAAAGTTCTTTATTGCCATTGATTTCTTTAGTGTAAGCATACTTCTGAAATTTTGAAGTGCTGTAAATGTACGATATATAAGAATAAGTGAAACCCAAATCAAACGTATATTTATTCCCTGTTTTTGGTTCTAAATAAGCTTTAATATCCGATAAAAATGTTTCACCTAATTTCACAGTAGTATCTGGAAGAACTATATGAAGTGTTATTTTCCCAATTGAATCGGCAAGTGCAATTTTTTCATAATGCGCACAAGGTTGATTGATACTTAAAATAATAGTGTCTCGAAAGCTTCCAGAAACCTTTGAATCAATTGTGATTTTATATTTTCTAATTTCATTCCCGTATATTGTAAAAGGTGTTTGTATATTTTCTAGTGTGTATTTTTTCCAGGATTTAATATATAATGAGTCAACACTAACCGCTTCTGAATTATTATTGCTTATTATTAACTCTTTTTCGTAATTTCCATGAATAAATTTATCCGGTATAGTATCCTTCAAATTAGTAGTAATATCAGTTTTATGGTAATTTACAATGAATTGCGAAGTGTCGGTAAAACCAAATGTATCTGTAACAAATAGTTTATAAGTCCCTGAATACCAAATACCCGGATGAGCAATCACAGTATCGCAAGTATCGCTAACAAAACCGTTTGATCCTTCCCAATGATATTTGTATCCTGCATAATAATCCGAATGAAAAACTAACGGATCGCCATCACAGAAATCTGAAGTAACATATTTTGATATTTCAGGTCTAAAAAAACTCTGAATAAAGCTCGGCAAACCCAAAAATGCTGTTGGCTTGTTTAATTTAAAACCTTTAAATACATAATTACAATTTTCGCTGTCCGGATTATTTATTACAGATAGATAATCGGATTGCTGGTTCATACCATTAACACGTGCCACTGTTGAAAAATATATTTTACTGTCTAAGGCTAATTGAAGGGCACCCATATATGCTTCAGTATTGCTGTTAAAATATGTATATTCTGCTAATTTATTATAGGATTCCTCAATTGAACTCGTTTTTGCTTTATCTAAATCCACTTGAAGCAAATAAGAGTAATCGTGCCGGTCGTAACTCAGGTTGCCGTCATAAGGAGTTGCAGATACATACAAATACTTGCTATTCGGAGAAAACTCCACTCCATAAGCGTTTTTAAAATATTGATCTGTTGTAAATCTTTCATTTGAAAGTACACCGGTTTGAATATCAAAATCATAAATAGCAAGCGAAACATTATTGTTAGCTACTGCGAGTAAATCACCCTTTTGTGAAAACTTCATATATCCTTTCGTCCATGCAGTATTAGTAAATTGCACCAAAGCTTTAATATCATATTCATTTTGAAAATGTATTCCGCTTTTATCTACTAAATATACGCAGATCTTATTATCCTGCCATCGCTGGCCTAAAACCCAAATATCCCTACCGTTAATATGACCTACAGCAGTGATTTTTTCGCAAGAGGGGGCGAAAAGAAGTTGATTTTTAGTTACAACATCACCGAACCCATTATTCTTTGTTAAATCAACAATTGAATAGCGGAATCCTTTGTTATAATCCTTTGATTCCCAAATTGCATCAACTGTAAAAATATAAAACATATTGCTATTTCCGGGATAAGGTACTATTACTCCTGATTGCGAAGATGAACTATGCCCATATAGTCCCCAGCCATTGGGCATTCGATTGTGGTTTTTGTCCCAAACCTGCATTCCGTCTGTATAAAATAATAAATCACCATTATTATCGGATATTGTGGCGACACCCTCATAAGTTGACACACTACTTAAACCCAATTCAACCGGACTTCCACTTTTGAATGTTATCTGGCCACCGTGGCCGAAACACCAATTAGCGGCCCGCAAATTTCCTTTAGCGTTAAGACTAAAAGTACCCACGAATATTAACAAACACACAATAGAAAACAACTTTTTCATTTTTCTATTCTTATATTTTAAACATCTATATAAATCAACTACACAAATTTAATGATTTTGTTACAAATATTTAGAAAAAGTTTTAAATTTTTTTTTATTATTATTTTTGATTTCTAAGGTAAGGACGAAATTTTCAGCAACTATGTTATTAAACCCAACACAAATTTCTAACTGGATACATATTAGCATCCAAGCAGAAACCTTGGAACGAGCCAATTTTATTACAAAAAAACCTTCGAAAGATTAAATCTATCGAAGGTTTTAATTTTTCTAATATTTAATGGATTATTTCCAGTTGATAAGCATCGAAAATCTCATTGTATTAGCCAATGGGTGGTTTGCTTCAATAGTATTAATATAGCTGAAATCAAGATTAAATATATCGTACCGGATACCGGCACCAAAGTTCCAATATTTTCTTCCGCCTACTGTGGATGGCTCCCAAAAATATCCTGCACGTAAAGCGATTAATTTATTATACCAATACTCCATACCGCCAGCCCATTCGGCACCAGGATTTTTCCAACCGGTAACCAAAGATAAAGGTACAGGATCACTTGAAGTACTTGTTCTATAAACCAACAACTTTGCAAAATCTCCCGTTAAGGTTAAATCATTGAATTCATCTCTATACACATTGTAACCAAGTCCAAGCCGTAATGTTGTTGGCAAAGGATCGGATTCACTGATATATGTAATTTTTGGACCAACGTTTTGTAAATTAAAACCAACAGAAAGTTTATCCTTCATGAAACCTAGATTTGATGGTTTCCATAAAACACCTAAATCAAATGAACCGCTTCGTCCAACGCCGGCGTCTTTTTGTGAAGCGCTACTTACAGGTGTTAAGTTGGATTGAATATAGCGAACCTGTGCACCAACAGAAAAATCTTTAGCTATTATAGTACCGAAAGACAAGCCAAATGAAAACTCATTCGAAGTAAATGTACCTAATACTCTTCCGTCTTCAGCAGTACGGGTAAATTCACCTAAGTTCATAAATATGAAATTAAATGCGACAGTACCATTTAATTTTGGAAAATATTGCCCTATTGTTCCATTACTGTAAAATAAGTCTGCATTGAATTGCGGTAACCATGGCGAGAACGACAAAGCAACTTGACGAAATGGAACGTTTTCCGGTTCATCATATTCATTGTTTTCAGGGAAATAATCGAAAAATCCCAATCCAGCGGGATTCCAATAGATACAATTTATATCATCCGCGATACCGGTACCTGTTTCACCTCTACCACTTGCACGTGCATCCGGTGATATCAGTAAGAACGGAACAGCCGATCCGCCGGCCTGCGCTTTTACCCCAATTGAACTTCCTAAACCCAAGCCTAAAATCAGCAGGAGGAAGGCACTCACTTTAATTTTCATATTCATAACCTCTATTTATATTCAAAATTAATATTTTTTTTCAATTTTATTATCATTTTTTAATAAAATTTATTTTATCATGTACATATTTCCAAAGGAGGTGGAAATTTTGTTTTTTTCATTTAAAATTATTCGGAAGTAATATGGGCCGCTCGGCAAAGTATTTCCTTGCTCATCACGTCCATTCCATGCGACTTCTGACGTTCTCAATGTTGTTTCAGTTTCGTTCAAAGTTCGAACTAAATCGCCAATCTGATTAAAAATTGCTATTTCAATATCATAAGGTGGTAACGCAGTATGATTAAATCTAATCGTTGTATTACTTTCAAAAGGATTTGGATAATTTATAGCATTAAAAATATCTGCCGCGGCATTTGGATCTTTAATCACAAAATCAGTCTGAACAACAGCAAAGTTGTTATAAATATCCCATACTCTTAACTTAAGAGTATGTTTTCCCGCCGATAAACCGTTTAAAATATCTTCAATAGTACCACGGCGGCTATCGTCGAACGATGTAGTAAATTTCTTAGTCAAATCAATTGATAGCGGATTGTTGTCAACCCAAAGCTCAATTTTATGTCCGATACCCATGCCAGTGGTATTAATACCGGATTCATCATATAGATCAGCAATCAACAATGGTGCCGAACTTACTATATCACCGTTTTTAAATTCACGGGAATCTAAATACAAACTTGCTTGAGGCCCATGACTATCTTGATTAGGGTTTTCTTCCGTACCATTAATAATAAAATTATTGTAAAACCCTTTAGCACTCAATAATGATTCATTTTCGAAAGCCGATATAAAAATTCGTCCTGTCTTGTTGCTATAGCTGATATCTTTTGGAATAATAAATTCTATGGTAAAAGTTCCGTCTTTAACTAAAAATGAGCTTTTATTTAACGCTCCTCCAAAAGCTAAGTATCTATAAGCTGAACAATCATCGTCTGAAGCAACAGCATTTTCATCCCCATCAAACATTGAAATTATTCCGGTTCCATTAAAATTGCTGTAAGCGGAATTATCTATTGGATTAGTTATCCTTCCGGTAATACGTATTTCTTGCAAAGCTTTTAATTCTATGATAGAATCGTTATTTGTTATTTTACATCCTGCCAGAGAATCAATACTGATATTATATTTAGGAAAATTTGGTTGCACAGAAGGATCACCAAGCAAAGAGTATTTTTTATCGTTAGTACCATGTAAAATCATTTTAGTATATCTCAAAGCCTCACCAAAGGTCGGATACTGACCAGTTGTTGTATTGAATTGAAATAAATTTTTGTAAAATGCTTCCATCATCGTAGCATTATAGTCTTGATACGAAATTCTGGATGCGGCTAAAACACCGATAGCTCCACCGGTCTTAGAAAGCACCATTTCCTCGGCACCACTGTTAATACTTGGATCGTCAAATCGTCCATACTCGCAGGTTGCCGCAGTACAGAAGAAGAGTTTTTTATAGTTAATCAAAGTTGGTATGGTTATATCGCGGTCTAAAATTTCTTCGTGCGACCAAACACGAGGATTGCCATGCCCCATCCAAGCAATTATTACAGCACCATTAGTATTAACTTCTGTTGTCCATGCTTGATTCAAGGCTGGTTTCCTGCGTGAACTTGCTGATAAACGTACAGTAGGATATATAGGGTGATACATTTTATTTGTTAAAATATAATCGGGAAGTGTTTTATCACAAATTTCTTCTTCGGCATCGACATAAGTAGAACCCTCAAGCGGTGCATCAGAAGCACCTCTACTATCATCTGCGAAAACTATCATCTGTGTCTGCCACATACCTTTATCAGAGTTCTGCTCGTAATCAATAATTTTTTGAAGTGCCACTTCCGATTCCGTCATATTATCAACAGGCAATCTACCTACGGCTATATCCGGTATTTCATCATCACCTTCGATATTGGCAAAATAATCATCTGTTGGATATATTGAGTCTTCATCAGCAAATGAATAATCACCTGATACTTGGTAAGTAGGAATTAAGTTTACCGCTTTCGATTCGATATTTCGATAATCATAATGTCCATCACCCCAAAGTACTACGAACCGCGGTTTCGTTTCCCAATTTTTATTTGCCCAAGCTATCATATCGCGAATAGCTGTCGGATCGGCCTTACCTGAAGAAAATTCATTGTATATATCGTCGGTACATACTAAATAAACAGTTAATCCCGTTTTACTTTCGCGGTACTCTTTGTACTTCTTAGCGGTTTCGTACATTGATTTATTATAAACGAATATAATATCGGCACCTTTTACTTCGCCCATTATATCCGCGAAACTAATACTCTCTATGGAAGGAATGTTTGTTGCTGAACTAACAAAATATTGTTTGTAAATACCATTACTGTCCAATTTATCGCGGAATTTAAAAAGACCGCCGGTGTTTGATATATCGCGTAAAAGTTGCGGATTATTTTTATCAGTTATATCGAAACCATAGATCTTGTCGTTGAAACCATTGATTGAAAATTCGACTATTTGATTTCTTTTTAAAGTATTGGTATCTATGTCAAAAGTAATTTCATTATTGAGTGGTACAAAGTAGCGCGGATAATGTATTTCATAGTAATCCATATATGCCGATGCAGACATATCTGTCCCGTTGGGTTTGTATTCGAATGAAAGTTTTGAACGGTCATCGGATGAAATTTTTTCCGCAGGAACTGAAAATTGTGATTTTCCAAAAGCCATAAAACGAAATTCGCCGCTGACACCACCTAAAAAAATCGAACCTAATGAATTGCCATTTTCAAAACAATTAATTCGAGCACTAAGAACAGATTTTTGGCCAAAAGAGCAAAAATAATCAATTTCTCCGCTTCTATCAATATTATATAATTGATTTATATATTGTTGTGTTATAAATGTAGGACCTAACCAAACTCTTCCCCCGCCTCTTGGAAACGGATTATACAAATCTTCTTCCTGAAAAATTCGTTCAGTATAAGTTGTGGGATAATATGTTGG
>Ga0224523_1001392_pt1 | contig 10334 bp, 9 predicted proteins | sample CFST50metaG_FD_182732 | JGI IMG/M metagenome (GOLD analysis project Ga0224523, IMG submission 182732) | Peat soil microbial communities from Stordalen Mire, Sweden - C.F.S.T50 | ecosystem: Environmental > Terrestrial > Soil > Wetlands > Peat | place: Sweden: Norrbotten County, Stordalen Mire...
GATGATACCAAAACGACCTATTAACATTCCTACTCCAAGTGTCACATTATAAAAAACTGTATTTGCATTCAAGCCTGCAAAGGCGCTTCCATTGTTTCCGGCAGCTGATGAAAATGCATAAAGAATTTCGGATAGACCATGAGGCCCGGCATTGTTTAGACTGGATAACCCGAGAGGACTTGCCGATGCCCATGCCGAGAATATCAATATTATAATATTCGGGGCGAGCATGGCAATGATCGCCATCTGTACCTCAAACTTCTGAATTTTTTTTCCAAGGTATTCAGGTGTACGTCCAACCATGAGTCCAGCAATAAATACGGTAATAATTACAAATATTACTATCCCATATAATCCTGAACCTACGCCACCGAAAATAATTTCACCCAACATCAGGTTAATCATCGCTATCATTCCGGCAATTGGAGTTAAGCTATCGTGCATTGCATTTACAGAACCATTCGATGCATCCGTTGTAACATTTGCCCATAGAACACTGTTGGTAATACCAAACCGCGTTTCCTTCCCTTCCATCAAGTGCATATGTCCAAATATAGGATTGACTGCATATTCAGCATTCAAGGCAAAAAATAAACCCACCAAGCATAGTATTAGCATTGCACTAAAAATTGCCCATCCTTGCCGTGTAGAGCCAACCATTTTCCCATATGTGAAAACCAAAGCCGCCGGAATGAGCAAGATGGCTAACATTTCAAGAAAATTGCTAAAGGGTGTGGGATTCTCGAATGGATGTGCACTATTTGCATTAAAATAACCTCCCCCATTTGTCCCCAGTTGCTTTATGGCAATCTGAGAAGCAGCAGGGCCCATTGGAAGTTGTTGGTGAGCTCCCTGCAATGTCTGAACTGTTTCATAATGATTAAAGTTCTGAACAACACCCTGACCTACCAAAACAACTGCAAACAATATTGAAAGTGGTAATAGTACGTATATAGTAATACGTGTAAGATCGGTCCAGAAATTACCAATCTTGACAGTAGTTTTTCTTGAGAGTCCTCTGATAAGCGCCAGCAAAACAGCTATCCCGGTTGCTGCGCTTACAAAATTCTGAACCGTAAGTCCTATCATCTGCACAAAATAACTCAAAGTCGTTTCGCCTGAATAACCCTGCCAGTTGGTATTGGTTACAAAACTAACCGCTGTATTGAAAGCCGAGTGCCATGATACATTTGGAAGGTTTGCAGGGTTCATGGGTAGTTGTGCCTGAAAGAGTTGTATCAGAAACAGAAAAATCAATCCCACTAAATTGAACAACAACAAACCAACCGTATATTTTTTCCAGTTTGATTCTTCTTCAGGATTAACGTTAATAAATTTATAGGTCAGCCTCTCCAGCCATCCGAAAACAGGCAACATGATATGTTTCTCTCCTGAGAAAACTTTACTCATGAAATTACCTAAAATGGGTGTTAACCCAATCAGTAAAATAAAATACAGTATTACTTGTATGAAATCTTGAGTGGTCATTTGGTTCGTATTTAAAATGTTTGTCTACAGGGAAAAGTTGGCCATCCAGCCATCCAAAAGCAAAGAGGAGCATATTGCCACTCAAGAACTTTAATATGAAAAATAAAATTGTTAAAGTTTTTCATACTTTAAAATTTCTCAGGGTTAATAAGTGTATACAAAAGATACCCGAATATAAACAAAGCTATTATTGCTCCAATTATATACTGTGCGGAAAGGTCCATTTCCAGAGGGATGGGCTTTAGTGTTAACATTGATATTGCATTCATAAGAGTCATTTTTATAATAAAACAAAAATAGAAATACGTTTATAAGGGATTTATAAGCATTAAGTCAATAATTATAAAGATTTTATAAAGAATTGAAAAATAATCCAAAACGCATATATGCACCCTTTAAACACCGTTTATATATTGATGTCAAGTTGAGCGGTGAATGTGTTTGCATTTGTATTGACTGAATTATAAAATGCTTTCTTGTTGTTATATATGTCGTAGCCAAAAATCATAGAGACATTTTTAGAAAAGTTCCATGAAAAGCCCATATTCAATGCTCCCAGATAGTTTTTGTTACTCTGATAATCAACTGCAAACCAAAGTTTATCAGATATCTCAGTCATTGTCCTGTCCCACGATAAAAGAACTCCAGATTGTTTAGCAACACCTGTTTCATCAACAAGCAATTTTTTATTACCGGTATAGTATCCGGCCGAAAGCCTTCCAATAACAGGTACTGTTTTCCCGATCATACCATAAATAATATTATAATTGGTTAAATTGGTTTTTAGACCTACATTATATGCTCCGATTGCTATTGCCGGAGACCCTTTAAATATCCCACCTTCAGGAAAACCAACTTTTCCATTAAAATAGATAGGATGATCATCATAAACATTATCACCCATCGACAAATAATCAACACCTACTTCTGCCTGAAAGTTTTTAAATGGTAAAATCCCGGTAGTCAATCCCAAATCAATGATTCCGGCACCACGCACTCCATTTACTTTTTGCATACGGATATAGTTATCCATTCCCAGATGCCATGATTTAAATCCCTGAAAATCAACCGAAGGAATCCAGATGATAGTCGAAGGAGTTGCTTTTGCCACATTTACAGACAAAATAAAACCCAATAATACTAATACTGTCAGTCTTGCCAGACCTTTTTTTTCTTTTTTCATGATTGATAAAAATAATTTTTCATTGATTTTTTAATATCCCTTTTCCAAAATTGTATTTTTTTTTTGAAGTCTTATCAGATTGCAAAAATGCAACATAATGTATAAGGGTATTATAAGGAAAAGCTATTGATGTATTAAAATTTTATAAAGAGGATTGATTTAATAAGAATTCGTACAATAAATCAATTTCATTTTATTGATTTTAAACTTTTTAATCTATTTCTAATGTCGCTTCAATAATAATTTTTTTTCCCCTGAACCAGAAAACAAATTCATGACATGTCTTCGACAATATTCTTTGATGATTCCGAGATATCCGGTATATAACTGGTATATATTCGGTATATATCCCATAGATATCTTGTAGTTTAGGTATAGAATATATACAAAATATTTTCCAAATATATTTCAAATATTCACTTGATATTGAACAATATTTAGATCATTTTTACAAAGTTTTAAAAAAATATTGTTTCGCTTTTTTTTCAAGAATAATTGAAAAGACCGTTTAATTTGACTATAATCTACCTGATAATCATGATCATATCTCCTTGTTGGTGATCTAAAAAGTTAAAATGGTCAACAAAAATCTGGAGAAGGAAATTAATTCGACTATTTTCTCAATGTAATTGAAAAGTGAGAGGCTTTTTGAGTCTATAATGAGTAAGTTTAATCCGTGAGACTCCTTAGAGCCATCCAAGACCCACCCGGCAAAAAAAAAACACCTACACAATAAAATGTAAGTGTTTGAAGTTCATTATGTCGGAGTGGTCAGACTCGAACTGACGACCACTTGCACCCCATGCAAGTACGCTAGCCAACTGCGCCACACCCCGGTCCTTAACAGGATGCAAAAGTAGTATTTTTTTCCAATCCTACCTTCATTCTCATGAAAAAAATCAAGACTTTTGCTCTAATAGTACCGGAAGCGTAAAGAAAAAGGTTGATCCTTTGTTGCTATTATTTTTCACCCAAATATGTCCGCCCATGGATTCTATGAAATTCTTGGATATCGTTAACCCCAAACCGAGAGAACCGGAGCCTGGAATTGGAAAATCATCATTTATTTTAAATCGTTCGAACATGTCTTCGGTCTTCTCGTGAGGCAACCCTTTTCCGTCATCCATGACATAAAACTCGAAGAATGAATCTTTTCTGATATATCCTATTTCTACTTTTCCGTTTTCAGAATACTTGTGTGCATTTTCGATCAAATGGATGAGGACGCTCTTAAACCGTTCAGGATAGGTATTTATATAGTTCATCGGATCATCAGGTTGCAGATGCACCATCAGGTTGAAGCCTTTCTTAATCGTTTTTCTGTAATCCTCACAATATTGGGTTTGTATTTTTTGAAGAAATTCATTGACACTGACCATTTCGGGATCTTGTTTGATTTCGCCTGATTCGATGCGGGCTACTTCAAAAATCTCATTGATCAGTGAAAGCAAAGATTCGCTGTATTGATGAATGACGGAGATATATTTTTTCCGTTCATTTTCAGGTTTCTCCTTTTGCCTGAGAAACCCCGAAAAGCTAACGATGGCATTTAATGGTGTCCTGATTTCATGCGAGATATTTGCGAGAAAAGAGGTCTTCAGTCTTTCGGACTCTTCGGCTTTATATCGGGTATGGTCCAGTTCCATTTTTCCGACTTCAAGAGTATGCATATAGTCGGTCAGGGTCTGATTCTTTTGCAAAATCATTTTGTTCTGCCGCCTTATCATTATGAAAAACAAAAAGATCAAGGTATACCCGATGACAATAAAGAGAATCCATTTGCCTTGGCTGTCAATCATTTTAAGATTTGCCCGCTGTTGATTATCCAACTCAGAATTATCAACAAGTAATTGCTTCATCCTGATTTCTCTTTTTTGTAGATCGGCCTTACCAGGCAGTGTTTTAACCAATGTTCGTTGATTTGCCAGTGTATTACTATCTTTATGGTTGTGAAGCAGTGTTGCATAATAGTCTGCCGATTTATAATTACCGGTTTTGGCATAAAGAATAGACAGTTTATTCAACGCATCTATTTCAAGATCAAAAAGTCTAAAACTCTCAGCAACTTTGACGGTTTCAAGAAAGAGTTTTACGGCGTCTCCATTACGGTGAAGGTTTTCCAATGCCTGGCCTTTAATAAAGAGACTACGGCCAAGATCTAAATTATCCCCACCGGATTTGGATTCGGCAATGGCTTTATCTGCCCAGAATATACATTCTACAGGATTAGATTTTAAAAGGCTTTTTGCATTTGCATAATATGTTGCCACCAATGAATTATTAGAGACAAAATCGCTATCACTGGCACGGCCGGCGAAAACTGATAACACAAGAAATGTAATGCAAACAATGATCTTCATTTTCAGATATTTAATTCTTTACTGGTTCAATTTCATTTAATAAAACAACTTATTAAATCTATTTCAGTTTCAATTCATATTAAACATTGGTTACGGCTCATAATGGTCTTCTTAAATAATAAGAATGTGCTCGTGCAGTTTGAATTCCTATCAAAGAATCACGAAAGATCCTTCTGTTTTTTTTGAAGTGAGGCTTCCCTAACATGATTTCGTTAATAGGATGTGTAAAGCGGAAGATAGAACCCTGTTCCGGGACAGACTCAACCCAAATTTTCCCTCCAAGCAGGTCTATCAGGCTTTTGCAGATGGAAAGGCCTATTCCTACACCTCCAAAACGACGGGTAAAGGTGTCTTCAACTTGCCTGAACCGATTAAATATCAGATCTTTATTCTCGGGTTGAATTCCAATTCCGGTATCTGAGACATAGAAATACAGAAAATCATCTTCTCTTTTTTCGATGCCGAATTCGATGTTACCACAATCAGTAAATTTCAACGCATTATCGAGAAGATTTGATATTATCTGATACAACCGCATCCGGTCAGTGTACAATTCTAAATCATTAAGATTGGAAGGCAAATTCAGAACCAATGTTATATTCTCCTGGTTCTTGTATGTATTCAGTCGCAGGGAAAAGGTTTCTTTTAATTCTGATAACAACTCATCGATGCGACAAGGGGCCATGGAAAGCAAAAACTGACCTGCTTCAAGTTGGGCGATGTCGATAATATTATCCATTATGTCCAACAGTATTTCGGAATTAGAGATAATATGATTTATAAATTGCTCGCTCTCTTCCTCATCTATTTCATCTAAACCGAGCAACTCCGAAAATCCCATGATAGCGTTCATAGGTGTTCGTATTTCATGCGACATATTGGCAAGGAAAACGGATTGAAGCTTTTCAGACTGTTTGGCACGTTGAAGGGCTTCATGAATATAATCCTTCTGGATCATCAGTTGTTCATTCCTTTCGTTCAAAAGCAGATTTACATTTGTTATCACATAATTGTGACGGATAATCAGAATCAGCAATATGAAGAATACAATAGATCCAAACAATCCAATGATCATCAGCAATCGTTGTTTAAATACGATTTGATTATGGTCTCTAACTTCAGCGATATCTTTAAGGTTAACGCTTTTGAGTGATTCTATCTGTTGTTGTACCTCATCATTCCGGTAAACCATACGTTTTTCAATCAACTGACTATGCAAACGATTGTTATAAACAATATCGTTTAATGCATTGTATTTTAGCGTATAACGATATGCCTCGGCATAATTTTTTTCCTTTTCACTTAATATTTTTAAATCATAAATGGCAGAAAGCCGTAAACGGGCCTGGTCATAATTCTTAGCCAGCTTCACGGCATTCAAAAACGCAGCTTTTGCTTTTGCATAGTCCTCGATTTTTAGATAATACAATCCACTGATACGTGAGATTGATGCATGAATGGAAGGATCAAAATTGGCTTTAACTAAAAGCTTTACGGAATCAAGCAGTCGTTTTACCCTGGTATATTGATTGTCGTTGAGAAGGACTTCAGCTTCTCCACACAATGATTCTGCCATGCCTGCCTTATTCCCTGCTGTTTGCTCTATTTTAAAAGCTGTCGTGTAATTTTTTAAGGCTTCAAGAAATTCTCCCTTGCTGATATATACCTCTCCAAGATTGCGGTGGGTTAATCCTGAACCGACCAACAGTTGATTGTCATCACTTTTGCTTAATGCTTTTCGCAAATAATCCAACGCATCAGGATAACGTTGCCAGCCTGCAAACAGCATCCCCAGCTTATTCATCGCCCAAATATAGCCTCCTCTATCATTCAGCGAATCACAAATAATTGCAGCTTTATGATAAAAATCGATAGCGGATTTGAAATTACCATCAGCATTATACCAATCGCCCAAGGCAAGGCTGGAACGGGCGATCAAATTAAGCTTGTTGGATTTCCGCGAAAGTTGATATGCATTATCGAAATTAAGAAAACTATTCTTCAGGTCGGAATTAAAGACATAGACATACCCATTCAAAATTGTTAAATCAACTGTTACGGTATCATTGTTCAGTTTCCGGGACAAATTGATGGCTGCTTCAAAATAAGGAAATGCTTTTTTGTATAGCCCCTGGTCGCTTTGAATAACTGCCTGATATTTGAGAACACTGATCTGTCCGGCAATATTTTCGGATTGTATAAAATATTTATTGGCTTTTCGAATATAAATATTGGCTTCATCGAAACGATATAACCGATATAAAGATATCCCCATCAGCAAAGTAGTCCGCCCTTGAAGGGTTACATCTTTAAGGTTATCTGCTATTATTCTTGCAGTGCTGGCAGCCAAAAGACTCTTTTCGGGCGAGGAAAAAAGATATTTCTTGGCGGTTAAAATTTCATCCAGCGCTTTTTTTCTGATAGTGATATTATCGTCATTAACTGGCAAAGAGTTTGTCGCACCCGCAGGTATACTTGCAAAGAATAGTATTGCAAGCATCATTGATATTCTTGTTATCGATTTCAGATGCGCCATTTTCAAAATTAAACCAGAAAGCATGCCAATAAAGTAGGGCTCTTCAAATTGTTAATCCGGAAAAAAGCAAAAAGTAACTGCTGAAATGAAAAAAAAATGAAAATCTATTCCACGGTAAAGCGTGATATTCCTACAGGGTGTTCAGCAAAGATGATACTCTTAAGTTGTATGTAATGTTCTGTATTATGTACAAAATCTATTTTCTCAGTATCGATAATCAGTATTTTCAAGTCAGGCTGTGTCCTAAGATATTCCAGATAAGCATCTTGAATTTTCGAGAGATAATCACTCATTATATTTTGTTCGTAACTCCTGCCCCGTTCTTTGATATTATTCTGTAAACGACTCACACCTGCATGGAGATAAACAATAAGATTTGGCTTTGGAAGATTTGGTAAAATTATTTGAAAAAGTTTTTGGAAAAGGGCATATTCATCATTTTGCAGGGTACTGCGGGCAAAGATGAGTGATTTATTGATGAAGTAATCGGCGATAGTCATGGTATGAAACAAATCGTGGGAAGTCAATTCCTTTTTAAGTTGTTGAAATCTTTCGGCCAGAAAGGATAACTCCAGGGGGAAAGCGTATTTATCGGGTTCGGCATAGAACTTAGGAAGGAAAGAATTGTCTTCAAACTGTTCAAGTATCAACCGGGTATCAAATTCTTTCGCCAGCATGCTTGAGAGCGTTGTTTTTCCTGCTCCTATATTTCCTTCAATGCAGATATAATCGTAATGTGTCATAATTTTATAAGATGTAGGGTTTTAACACTACTGTTTCAAGATTATCCTGACATTCATTCAAAATAGTTATGATCGGTTTCTGAATAACAGGATGAAGAAAGTCAGCAGCTATTTCACATAGTGGTACCAGTACGAATTTACGGGATTGAATGTGTGGATGGGGTATGGTGAGTTGGGAAGTTTGAATAACGCTTGAACCATAAAATAGAATATCAATATCGATGGGTCGGGATTCGTATGCTGTAACCCCGGGATTAGGTCTCCGCCCTAGTTGCGTTTCGATATGTAACAATTCATCCAATACTTCAAAGGCCGTAAGTTGGGTGGTGATTTTAAGTACAATATTAAGAAAATACTGAGCATTCAGCATTCCCCATGGTTCGGTTTCATACAATGAAGAAGCCTGGTCAACGGTCCCAACATTACGCTTTATTAATGAAATGGCAGTGTAAATGACTTTTTCCCTGTCACCAATATTTCCACCAAGAAGTAAAAAAGCTGTTTCCATGTTGACAATGTTGGCAAATATATGTTGAATAAGGGTAAAGAAAAAAATTAATTACTGAATCTACGACATTGCTCTATCAAAATTCTTATTTTAACAGCATAGAGCTTGTCTTCGGCCCACCGTAATGCCAGTTGATTTAATGTAGGAGCACTTCCGCGTTTGACATTCCCAAAATGTTTATCGATAAGAGGAAGGTTGAGTGGTGAAGTAGAGCCGTATGCTTTAAGATGTTGTACATGAGCGATTACGCCTTCGCGCATTGAAAGGTAACGGTCTATCTCTTGTGAACCTTCAAATGCCCCGATACCGGCAAAGTTATTCATATCGGGAGGCACCATGCCATCAAATTTCAAAAAACCGGTTTCAAGGCACATCTGGCAATAAGCCAGATCATGATTCACCCCTTCTTTTGATGATGCTGAAACATATTCCTCGATAAATTCTTTTGCAGATAAACTATCAATCTGATGATTCTGGGAAAGTAAAAAGGTGATCATCTGGCTGACCGACAAAGTACCTTGGCCCATGACTTTGATAGAGAGCCCGACAGATTCGCGAATCCGTTCATCGGAGGCTTCCAGAGAAGGGGTATGTAAGAATGCTGAATCTAAAACTACGGGTGCAGCGATCATTTTCTCTATTGAATCTTCAAAGACCTTCTTGGCTAAACGATAGCGAGAGTCATCTTCATAGAATTTCCCGGTGGTATACAAATAGATTAGTGATACAAAAACAACCAATAAAAGCATAATCCAGATCGTGATAGGGTCTCTGCTCATCATTTGGCTTGCCTCCGATTTTGGAAAAGTTTTCTTGAGGAAAATCTTTAATTTATTGATTTGGTTTCGAACAGACATCCTGATTGATGGAATTAATTTTATGCTTACAAATGTATACTTTCTCTATGAAAACTTACTTGCAAGTTAGTAGCTTTTTGGCTTATCTTAGTACTTTCATTTATGAACAGGCCAAAGACGCTAAATTATAATCTATTGTATTTATGAAACAGTTTTTTAAATTCATGTTCGCTTCAATGCTGGGAACATTTCTCACCTTGATTATCACCTTCTTACTCCTGCTCTTAGTCATTGGTGGGGCTATTATTGCAAGTTCTAAGCCAGACACTTCTGTCCCTCAGAATGCCGTACTCCGTCTGACGTTGGATGCTCCTATCCCTGAGCGTTCACTGAATAATCCATTTGCCGACTTTGGTTTTGGCGGATTAAACGCGCAACAGGTTCCCGGTCTTTACGAAACGGTAAATGCCATTCATCATGCCAAAGACGATTCCAATATCAAAGGCATCCTGCTTGATCTGGGAATAGTTCCATCGGGAATGGCCACTGTGGAAGAGATCAGAAACGCTTTACTGGATTTCAAGAAGTCAGGTAAGTTCATCTTTGCATATAGTGAGGTCTATTCGCAAAAAGCGTATTACCTGGCTACTGTTGCAAACAAGGTGTACATGAATCCTGAAGGAACGCTCGACTTCAGAGGGATTGCAGGAGAGGTGATG
>Ga0224523_1001393_pt1 | contig 10333 bp, 7 predicted proteins | sample CFST50metaG_FD_182732 | JGI IMG/M metagenome (GOLD analysis project Ga0224523, IMG submission 182732) | Peat soil microbial communities from Stordalen Mire, Sweden - C.F.S.T50 | ecosystem: Environmental > Terrestrial > Soil > Wetlands > Peat | place: Sweden: Norrbotten County, Stordalen Mire...
CGACCTTGTAATTCAAAATATAGGGATGCCGTTTATAGCTTTCTCTCATTGATTCTTCGCGGGTGTAGGTCAGCTTGATCGCTTTACCTGTCATACGTGAAAGAAGTGCAGCACGACAAGCCATGCAATTTATTATATCATCTTTACCACCAAAAGAACCACCTAGTGTTGAACCAAAAACATTCACCTGGTTTAAATTCAAACCCATGAAAACAGCGACCATTCGCCTTGTTGTAAAAGGATTTTGAATGGAGCCATAAATTTTTAGTCCTTTGGTTGTAGCATCGGGAATAGCAGTTACAGTCTCGGGTTCAATGTAAGCGTGTTCGTGAAAACCTGTTCGGTATTCCCTTTCGATCACCTGTTCCGATTCTTTAAATCCTTTTTCCACATCACCTTTTATCAAAGGATAATGGTTCACTATATTATTTTTAAAATCAGCATGAACAGGTCGTGATGTAGGTTTTATCGCTTCAGCAGGATCGAAAATTCCTTCTATCGGTTCGTATTCGATCTCTATTGCATCGGCGGCAGCGCATGCCTGTTCACGGGTTTCAGCGGCAACAACGGCAATCACATCACCGGTATAAAAGACCTCATCATTCACGATCACATAATGATCCTGGCGAATCGGGCCTATTCTTTTTTTCCCAGGAATATCCTTATACAAAGCAATTCTTTCAACACCTTCCATTTTTTCTGCTTTGGAAAGATCGATCTTTTTGATCTTCCCTGCCGGAATATCAGTGTAACGGGATGCTGCATGCAGCATCCCGCAATACCTGATGTCATCACCGTAAACAGCTTTCCCTGTTACTTTCTCGTATCCGTCAATTCGGACAACTTTTTTCCCAACTACATTATGCATTATATAAAGATTGATATTTTATACAAAAGTACGAGTTTTAAAGTATTATTTTTATTCAAATGAAGAAGAATTTATGAATTGAAATATCAAATTATAGACTAAAGGAAAGATTAGGAAATTAAAAAAGCATTCTACTACAATCAATATCCCGATTTGAAATATTTTATAAAAAATTTATCAAAATAATGTTGATATACTAATTTGCTTTCTCTAATTTTCAAAAATAAATTTATGTTTTATTAATACATTATTTCCAGTCCAACCGCTTGGAAAGTTTTTTCCAAAACCAAAGAAATCGCCATCTATAACATCAAAAGTAAACGCTTCATCAATCAAATCTAAAATTTCATTATTGGATTCTAAAAAAAGATGAATGAAACAAGACCCCTGGCTTACAGGAAATTCTTCTATCAGCACATCAATATATCCGGATTTATTAATTATAATCTCATCGCTGCCAACCATCTCAGAAGAAACTACAAACAAAAGGCTTCTGGAAGAATGAATTTCGCAACATATCCTGCAATTTTTATATTCTTTTTTAAGAAGTAAATCATAAAATATTCTTATTACCAGATCTTCTCCTGTTTTGGGATTGATAATAATCTTCCTGTTTTTATCCAATAAAATAACTTTATTGAATTTTATACCTCCTGTTCCTCGCCTATCTATTCTTTTGATTAAATCTATTTGTGTTTTTTCAATATTAATTGACATGTATTCCTTAACACAATCATCTACTTTTCCCTGATATTGAGTTGTGCCATTGTTTAGCACAATTGCTTTTGAGCAAAGATTTTCAACCGCGGCCATGTTATGACTTACAAATAAAACAGTTCTACCTCCTTTTGCAACATCACTCATTTTTCCAAGGCATTTTTTCTGAAATTTCGCATCACCAACGGCAAGCACTTCATCAAGTATAAGTATCTCCGGCTCAAGATGAGCTGCCACAGCAAAAGCAAGGCGGACATACATACCGCTGGAATAACGCTTAACAGGAGTATCAATGTAACGCTCAACACCTGAGAAATCAACTATTTCGTCAAATTTACTTTTAATCTCTGCTTTTGTCATTCCAAGAATAGCACCGTTCATGAAAATATTTTCTCTGCCGGTAAGTTCGCCATGAAAACCCGTTCCCACTTCAAGCAAAGAAGCAATGCGGCCTTTTACTTTAACACTACCCAAAGTTGGAGATGTAACCTTGGATAATATTTTTAAAAGTGTAGATTTTCCTGCACCGTTTTTACCGATAATGCCAAGCACTTCTCCCTGCTTCACTTCAAAATTTATATCTTTCAGCGCCCAGATATAATCATCTTCGGATTTAAGCATTCTATGCGCCAGAATATTGCTTTGCCCAATATTAAGCGTAGGGTCATCTTTTCCTTTTAGTTTCGCCCAGGATCTCCTCATATCGTCAATTATAGAGGTCGCACCAACAAGGCCTAACCGGTACTGTTTGCCAAGATTCTCTACTTTTATTGCTGTTTCGGACATTTTAATATATTATGTCAAATTTATGATAGAAAATGGATGATTTCAAAATTTATTTTTGTTTCAATTTTACATTTACAATCTGCAATTATCATTATTAAATATTATATACAAAAGTAATTAAAGTCATTAAAATTACCAATTTTAGTAATAATTCTGTGCATTGCTGAAGGGGCTTATGCCCTGTCGAAGATGTGATTGCTTCGATTCGCTCGCATTAGCGGGGAGGTTGTGCGTCTCTGCGAGGACGAAGGACGAAGCAGACTGGCTGCGAAATGGCGGAAAGTTTGTTTATTATAATTCATAAAATGTTTAAGTTTGTAACATGTATAAAGGTGGGCATGTTTATATTATGACAAATAAAACAAACACTGTTCTATACACAGGTGTTACAAGTAATTTGAAATTACGCATACTGCAGCACAAAGAAAAGTATTATAAAAATTCATTTACATCCCGCTATAATGTTTGTAAACTTGTTTATTATGAAGGTTTCTTCAATATTGAAGAGGCAATATGCAGGGAAAAACAAATTAAAGCGGGTTCCAGAAAAAAGAAAGTTGACATGATAAATTCTATAAATCCCGAATGGAAGGATTTGTATGATGAGTTTTGTGAAAACACTTAAGTTATTGGCACCCTGCTGCCCCGGATTGCTTCGCTTCGCATTAGCGAGGAGGTTGTGCGTCTCTGCAAGAACGAAGGACGAAGCAGACTGCTTGAAGGAAAGGAAAAAGCATTCATCAGGCCAGATTGCTTCGCTTCGCTCGCAATGACACGGTGGTGGCGTTCGCAATGGCGGGGTGGTATACGCCTGCAATGACACGACACCTGTGCGTCTCTGCGAGGACAAAGGACGAAGCAGACTGCATAGAGGGAAGGAAAATAGCATTGGTCTTGCTGGATTGCTTCGCTTCGCTCGCAATGACACGGTGGTGGTATAAATAAAAAAAACGAAACCGGGATTTAAAATAAAATGATAATTTTGTAGAAAATTATTAAATGCATTTGGAATCAGATAAGGAATGGACTGAAGTAATCCGGCCTAAACGGACATGGTACGATATTAACCTGTCGGAAGTATGGAAGTACAGGGATCTTGTCATGATCTTTGTAAGAAGGGATTTTGTTTCAGCATACAAGCAAACTATTTTGGGACCATTGTGGTTTTTGATACAACCGCTGATCACTACTATTGTTTTTACAGTTATTTTCGGCAAGATTGCTCATTTATCTACCAGTAATGTTCCTGCTACTTTATTTTATATGACGGGAGTCACGGCCTGGAACTATTTTTCTTCCTGCCTTAATAAAACTTCCGGCACTTTTATCAATAATGCCGGTATCTTCGGGAAGGTTTATTTCCCAAGACTAACAGTACCTGTATCTATTATCATTTCCAACCTTATCACATTTTTAGTACAATTCCTGTTCTTATTATGTTTCTGGGTTTATTTTTATTACATAGGCGCTACCGTGCATATGAACGAATATATTTTATTGCTGCCTGTATTGTTAATATTGATGGCATTAATGGGGCTCGGTTTCGGTATTATTATTTCATCGCTTACCACAAAATATAAAGACCTGCAATTCCTTGTAGGTTTTGGTGTGCAACTGCTGATGTATGCATCTCCTATCATTTATCCTTTAAGCAGCATACCCGATAAGTACAAAACACTTGTCATGCTTAACCCGATGACCTCTATTATTGAAACATTTAAATATGCCTTGCTTGGACATGGTTCTTTTTCATGGGTAATGCTTGGATATAGCGCTGTTTTCACTATTGTGGTTCTTATAGCAGGTATTTTATTGTTCAATAAAATTGAACAACGGTTCATTGATACAATATAATCAACAAAAAACTAAGCAATCTTAAATTAGTATGCTTCTCCATCATATTGCATTGGTGTATTTCTTTGTGAGCATATTTTCCTTTATCTATTATATAAACAATAACTCTTTGTGCTATTAACTGATGTTACGCAAACAATATAAATTCATACAAAATCAATGGTCAGACAGAGCCGATTTTCCTGTAACGGTAGTGAAAGGAGAATCGTGTCGAAGTCGACCATTGATTCACTCTTCGACACGTCTGCCAGCTGGCAGACGGCTCTGAGTGACTCCCGGAATAATCATATATTAAAATGCGTAACACGAGTTATTAAAATACAACATACATGATATCAGACCATGCTTATCGGGGTATTCAAGTTCAAACAGACAAAGTATAAGTTCTTTTTTTTTTATAAATTAGCAAAAAAAAGTCAACCCGGGTAATAAATAACCAGGTATTATGATGTTTAAAAATTTTGTTTCAAAAAATATTTTAGGGATTTGCCTTTGGGTTTTTCTAATCGCTTTTATTATAAGCCGCGTACCTTATTTCTTAATACCGATCATCGGGTACGGGGGTGACCTTCCATGTTATTACAATCTCACATATCAGATATACCAAGGCAAAGCGCCCATTCTGGACTGGCTGCCCGTTGGCTATCCCCTGTTTTTATACTTCTGTGAATTCATAGTTACAAAGTCATCTCAAATAATATTAATTCAAAATATATTAAGCATACTTTCTTATAGTTTATTGATCTTTGCTGTTTTTAAATATTACCGTCGCTTTGTCATTCCGGTAACAATAGCTTCTATCATTATTATATTTAATTGTTCGAATTTAGATCACGACACTTTGTTACAAACAGAATCCCTATTTGTTAATTCGTTGCTGATCCTGATCTCGCTTACGCTTATATGCATTAATAACCCTCATCAAACAAAGTACTGGATATTGCTTTCCATTTGCTTTGTATTGCCAATGCTTATAAGATTAACCGGGGTTATTGTTTTTGGTTTGTTCTGCTTTTTATTGTTTTACCTGCTAATGAACAAGTATCCGAAAAACATTTTCCCCAAATTGGTAGCCCCATTTTTGGCTCTTTGCTTAATATGGTCAGGGTATAATTATAAAACACAGAACATCTTTTTTATCGGGTACCCAACAAACATTATGAATGAATTTAATGCTCTCTTCCTTCATAATACAAGTATGACCGATGCTGAAATAAAAAAGGAAAATGACGACAGAACAAATTTCCCCTTACATAAATATTTCAACATACCTGATTCTGTTGATTGCGCAACAAAAAATGATGCATGTAATGATACGAAAGTGGATTATGGCTGGAAGAAAAATAATTTTGAAAATTTTCTTAATTTTTATAAAAACGCTGCGAGCAGGGATTTCAACTGGTACAGTATCATTAAAAGAAGATACAAGGCCATGTATGTGGGGAAGTGGTCTCAATCACATGATCCGACATGGGGCTTCCAGGACAATAATTTTAATACTATTGTTTTTAAAGAATATATAGATCCGCCTCCCGGAAATATCGTAAAATTTGCGAACCTTAAAAAGAACATACCATTTAAAATTTATGACTATGGTTATAATAAGTTTTACAAAACTTTTTTTAGAAATTACTTCTGGCTTTTTTTAAATATCTTTATTTATCTTATAACTATCTTTTGGTTCATACGGTCAAAATTTAAGGATAAGGAAGCCTTTATCCTGTTATTTATTATCTTGTTAAATGTATTTAACTCAGCTATTTTTCTGACATCGGATGTGCCGCTATACAGATATTCCTATACAACCGAATTTACTTATTTCATTGTTCCTGCTTTGTTTTTATTTATTACCCCTATCCATTGTTTTATTAGTTCAAGAATTAAAAAAAGTTTTTTAGAAAAACATATATGATATGCTAAACAATAAAACCATAGCCGTTGTTATACCTGCATATAATGAAGAGAAGCAGATCAGGGATGTCATTGAAAGCATGCCTGATTTTGTTGACAGGATAGTGGTAGTAAACGATTGTTCAAATGACAGGACGGAGGAAATCGTTAAATCATTTTGGAAAACAAAGTTGAATGAAGGGATAGAAATTAAGAATATCATATCACAAACCTTCAATGGAAGGTTTGAAATAGCCAACAGGGCATTTCAGGATCAAATGAAACTTGAGGTCAGTTATTTTGTTCCTTCCGAAGTAATGAATGCCCACCCTGAAACCGATAGGATAATCCTGATCAACCAACAGAAAAATGGCGGAAACGGACATGCAATTGCAAGGGGATTAAAATGGGCCAAGGATCACAATATTGATTGCACAGCCATTATGGATGGTGACGGACAAATGGATCCGGGTGAACTTGGCAATATTGTAACACCTATTTTAAACAGGGAATGCGATTATGTAAAAGGCAATAGGTTGATTCATCGTTCAGCATTGCTTGTTATACCAAAGGTTCGTTATATTGGAAATTCAATATTGTCAATACTAACCAAAATTGCTTCCGGTTATTGGCATGTTTCAGATACACAATGTGGTTATGTTGCCTTTTCACTCAAAGCACTTCAATCAATCAGACTTTACAATATTTACAGATCTTATGGCTGGCCTAATGACCTCCTGGTAAAACTAAATATTTCTTTTTGTACCATAAAAGAAGTGGAAATAAAACCTGTTTATAACATAGGTGAAAATTCGAAAATGAAAATAGGGAAGGTCATCCCAAGGATTTCATGGCTTTTATTCAAATCCTTTTTCAAACGTTTATGGGGCAAATATCTTTTCCGCGATTTTCACCCGCTGTTTATTTTATATAACCTGGGCTTCTTTTTGCTAATACTAAGCATCCCTTATATTATAAAAATAATAAATACGTTTTCCCTCCATGAGCAAGCAGGGACTTTACCTGTTCTTGCATTCTTCTTTTTATTTATTAGCGGTATACAGTTTCTTCTTTTCGCCATGTGGATGGATATACAGGACAATGAAAGGCTTCAAAAATAATTATTCATAAATGCACCAGAAAAAGAATTTCATTTATTTGGTATCAGCGATTTTTTCCGGAATAATAGGCTTTGTTTATTTCTCGGGTATGATGAAAGATTTTAAACCGGAAAATTTTGGGTTGGGTTTGAATACTTCTGTAAAAAATGCATATTTGAAAACCAGGCCCATTAATAGTATCGTGGGAAATATCGATACTGTTCTAAATACATTCCATTTTTATCAATCAGAGAAAAAGGAAATAATTTTATGGTTTGGCGCATCACAGCTACATACAATCAATAAGCTAAAAACAGGCGATAAACTTGCAGTAGAATATGCAAACGATTCAGCAATTGCCAATAAGCAGAATTTTTTTTTCGTCCAATCATCAAGCCCGAATGCTAGTCTAAATGACCTCCTGATCATTTATGAATATTACCGCCAGAAAAATTACAAACCAGACTGGCTTATAATTCCTTTGGCATATGGGAATTTAAAGGAATTTCCGATTCAAGATGACTTAATAAAAATATTAGGGACTGTATCATCAAACGATATTATTAGCGGAGGAAAAGCATTAGAGGCGATTGCCAAAGAAAAGCAAAATAGAATAAATGGAGATAGTCACAACGAACTTAAAAAATACAATAAAAATACTCCTCAAGAATATATAGAAAATAAAATTGAAAAGTATCTCCAATGCTTTGCGGCATATAGGAACAAGGGGAAATCACAAGCAAAGATCAATGCTCTTTATTTTAACGAAGTATATTTGAATTTTACCTCTTTCATAGGAAAACTTCATACTTCAGGTTCCACGCAAAGGTATCTGGATATACCCGAATACCTTATAAAATGGAATAATGAAGCACTTGAATCTATAATAAGACTTGCAAAAAATGATAACACAAAGATCTTGATATACAGGCAACCGATAAGGCCAACATCAGCAGCATTCTATTACAATAAAAGCAAATATGATGCATACTGGAATGAAATATGTAAAAAATATAAAGGGAATAGCAATATTGCAATAATTGACCTTCAAAATATTGTTCCGCAAGATTATTGGGGTAAAACAAATCTTGGATCTCCCGATATATTTCATTTTCAGAATGAAGGGCATAAGATACTTGGTGATACTATATTTCAATTTTTAAAATTAAAATCAAATGCTTATTAATAGCTGGGGATATATTATAATATTTGTAGTTACCGCCGCGCTTCTGCATTGGTTACTCCCTCATAAAGCCAGGAAATATTTTATCTGTATCTTTAACCTGCTGTTTTATTCAATGTGGAAATGGGAGTATTCCCTTTTACTCGTTTTTACTTCGTCTCTTATTTTCTATGCCGGATTACAATTTGATAAAACATCATCAAATAAAAGAAGACTCTTTAACCTAACACTCATTATCACAATTGGTATCCTGGTTTTCTTTAAATATTCCCGACACTTAGTCAATGGATATGAAAGCATTCTTGATATTATTGGCATTGAACATATAAAAATAAATACAGGTTTTATTCTTCCTCTCGGAATTTCATTTTATACATTCCAATCGTTATCCTATCTTTTCGATGTTTACCGAAAAGAAATTAAACCGACAAAAAATTATTTTGATTTTTTTTCTTACTCAACCTTCTGGCCTACTATCATTGCAGGGCCTATTCTCAAAGCAAGCGAAACGTTTGAACAATTTATTTCAAAACGGACAATAAATCTGAACGATCTTTCTTATGGAACTGAAAGAATAATTACAGGTCTTTTCAAGAAAGTTGTTCTCGCTGATAATATCAGCAGCTATGTTAATTATGCTTTTACAATGAATCCTGTTGAATACAGCTCATTTGATGTTTGGGTAATGACTTTCCTGTTTGGATTCCAACTATACTTTGATTTCTCAGGATATTCTGATATAGCAATAGGAACAGCACAATTGATGGGTTTCAAAATAAAAGAGAATTTTAACTGGCCTTATTTCTCATATTCCCCTCAGAATTTCTGGAACAGATGGCATATCTCACTATATAATTGGTTAAGGAGTTACATTTATTCTCCACTATCAATATCTCTGCGGCGTTTTTCAACTCTTGGTATTTCTTTTTCGGTAATGGCAACATTTTTTATTTGCGGTGTATGGCATGGATCTACATGGAATTTCGTGATCTGGGGGCTTTTTCATGGTTGCCTCTTGTTGCTGTTTAGTGTCTTCAAACCTATAGCCCGCCTTACAAAAAAATTACCTTTTGTTAGCTGGGCTATGACATATGTTTTAATTTCTTTAGCATGGATTCCCTTCCGTTCTGAGAATCTACAGCAATGTTTCATTCTTTGTAAAAAAATATTTACTATTTCCTATTATCATATAGAATACCAAAAGCTTCCTGCTATCGGCTATTATTCTTTGATACTGCTATTTTTATCTATGTGTGCCTTGTACCTGTTCAAATATCTTCGGACAAAATTTGAATCAATATTTGCTAAATTTGATTTTATCAAAATTCCGGTATTTGCAGTAATGGTTTTTCTTATAATTATTTATTTAAATCCATCAAATCAATTCTTATATTTACAATTTTAATTAACTATAAAAATGTACATTCTTTCAATACACGACGGACATACAGCAACAGCCTGCCTTTTTTCGGATGGAAAAATTCTGGGCATGGTAAGCGAAGAACGATTTACGCAAGTAAAGAACCAGGGTGGGTTCCCTGTAAACGCCGTGCGCTGGCTTTTGGAATCGAACAACATCAAAGCCAAAGATATTGATCTTACTGTTTTCCCGGGTTTACTGATGCCCATACAGGATATCACCGCTTATAACAGAGACAGGCATAAATGGTATAAGCTTGCATCAAAATACTTACCAAGTAAAATCCTGGCATCCGATTATCTCACCGGGCTTTATATTCAAAACGGTAAAAAGAAACGAGCCAAGCTTGATTACCACCAGAAATACTTTGATGAACTAGGTCTCGACATTACAAAAACTTCTTTTGTTGAACATCATCTTGCTCATGCAGCTACGGCATACTATATGGATCCATCATATAAACCTGAAAGAAAAGTGCTGGTGCTTACGCTTGACGGTTCAGGCGATGGATTAAG
>Ga0224523_1001395_pt1 | contig 10319 bp, 8 predicted proteins | sample CFST50metaG_FD_182732 | JGI IMG/M metagenome (GOLD analysis project Ga0224523, IMG submission 182732) | Peat soil microbial communities from Stordalen Mire, Sweden - C.F.S.T50 | ecosystem: Environmental > Terrestrial > Soil > Wetlands > Peat | place: Sweden: Norrbotten County, Stordalen Mire...
GTATATACCTCCTATTCTGGTTTAAGAATTTTACGCCTGAATTTGGCATAAGCTCCATATTCTAAATATATTTTCTGCTCGTCAAGCTGCTTCCTGACGCGTGGTTTCAGGTTGCGTGCCTCGATCAAACGCTCGGTTGTGCGGAACACAAAAGCATCGCTGCCTGCGCCCGAACCGTAAGAAACGATCAGTATCTTCTGGTCGGCTTTAGCTTCGTCAAGCGTAGCAGCCAATCCCAATGGGGACGATCCTGAATAGGTGTTTCCCAATGTTGGAGTCAGCAAACCATGACGGAACTGCGGCTCTTTGAAGCCCAGCTTTAACGCCATCTGTACAGGGAACTTCCCGTTTGGCTGATGGAATATCATATAGTCGAAATCTTCAGGTTTCATGTTCACTTTTTCAAGCATGGCATGAACAGCGCCTGAAACATGTTTCATATAAGCCGGTTCGCCGGTAAAACGACCGCCATGCTCCGGATAGTGCATGTATTCACGACGCCAGAAGTCGGGCGTGTCGGTCATGTAGCAAGCTGTGTCAACCAACTCAGCTACGAGATTCTCCGAACCCATCACATAAGCGGCAGCGCCTGCGGCAGCAGAATACTCCAATGCATCGCCAGGAGCTCCCTGCGAAGTATCGGATCCAATACCTACTGCATATTTAACAGCACCAGCTTTAACCAGGTTCATTGCCACCCACATGGCTTCTGTTCCTGCCTTACATGCAAACTCCATGTCGGCGGTGTGCACATGAGGACAAGCCCCCAGGGCTTCCGAAACAATAGTGCCTGTTGGCTTCACAGCATAAGGATGCGATTCGCTTCCTACATACAGAGCACCGATATCTTTCGGATTGATACCGGCCATGTTCATTGCGTTTCTCACGGCATTTACTGCCAGTGTTGCACAGTCTTCGTCGGGTGCAGGCACCGATTTTTCGTTCAGATTCAACCCCTTTTTATAAGCCGGTGCATCTGCTCCCCAAACCTTGGCTATCTCCTCAACTTTGATCCTGTAGCGTGGAATTTGCGTTCCATATCCCACAATTCCTACCATTTATTACCTCCTTCTTTAAAGATTATGATTAATTATTGTTAACTATAAGCAAACTGTTTTTGATATAATTGTTGTCTATTAGACATTGCTAAGATATAACTAATAATTTTAATGGCAAAAAAAAGTTTAATATAGTCAGAAGTTAATTAATTAACAACTAAAGGGAAGAGGAAGAAAGGAAATGGGTGTGGTGGTCAAATGTCATTGGACAATAGTTTTTCGCCGGTCAGTATTCGGTTAACTAAAATACAGCATTCATTTCTAATTGCCGGATGACAGTCAATGAAAAGCTATCTCAAGTCCGGTTCTGTTATCGCGCCACCTAAAACAGGTAATATAAAGTTGGGGTATGTTTTGGAAATACCGGCCTCAGAAAGCCCTGCCAAAGTATCAGTGGGCAGCCGAAAAACGTCATTTTGGGTTATTTGAGCGTCAGGGGATGAAGCATTTGCTGAAAGGGAAATGATTTCCCCTTCTGCTGAAATGACTTTCGCTGACGTGAAAGTGAAACTCGCTGACGTTAATGGAGCATACGTTTGAAGGGATGGAGCATCCGCTGACGCGAAAATGATTTCCCTTTCAAGGGACGTAACATTCGCTGACGCGAAAATGAAATCCCTGTCAGTAAATATGACATCAACGTCAGCAAAAATGAAATCCCTTGAAGCTAAAGTACCGTCCGCTGACGTGAAAATGTAAATTATTTCAACACTCTTATAAAACACTTTTGCATAACCTTAAAAACCAATAGTATAAAATGAATATTTTTCTCATGACCCCCAGTTTCAATCCAAGGCTAATTATGATATACTTGTGAAAAGAATGGTACACGTTATACCCCGAAGGGCTTTTCCACTTTTGATTAATAATCCCGACATTCGTTCCTCATGTATGGGATTTGCTGCACTCTATCAATGACTATGTCAAATGACCATTGACTGTTTAACTTTCCTTCACATCAAAAGCAATCAACGCCTTACTACTATCCACCATATCGCCCACGCTCACATTCACACTTTCGATCACGGTGTCTTTAATGGCAAGCAGGTTATTTTCCATTTTCATGGCCTCGACAACCATCAGTACGTCGCCCTTTTTCACTGCATCTTTTGTTTTCACATTTATTTTGATCACCTTGCCGGGCATGGGCGAAAAAACATGGTTTGAATCCTCGGCGCTGTCACCCGAGCCGCTGAAAACATCTTCTTTTATCAGTATATCCTTGCGAATTGACTGGAAAATATTGCCGTCGCACGAAATGTAGGCATTGCCTTTAGGCTCTGACGAAACATAGGTGATGAACACATCACCGTTGATGATCAGTTCAAGTTTACCCTGCGATAAGTTTTTCTCAATGACTGTATATTTCACATCAGCTATTTCAAATTCATAATGATCGTTCTTGTGGCTGTTGATGAAAACATACATTTCTGTTCCTTCAAAGTCAACGCTGAATTTCATCATGTCGCGCCAGTAGCCAATGGTGTTCCAGATGTTTTGATAAGTTTCATCTTTGATGTGCAGGCTATAGATCAGGTACGATATCAGCGGCACATAAAATGGTATATTCTTCTTGCTTTCCTCGCATAGCGAAAGCATGTTCTCCTTGTGTTCATCGCAAAATTTGGTAGAAATAGTGTTGGCAATATAAGCCGGATGTTTCATGAGATTTATAAGGTAGGTAACATTGGTTTTGATGCCGTGTATCACATAATCTTTAAGTGCAATGATCATCTTGTTGCGGGCATTGTCCCTGTCGGCGCCCCACACCACCAGTTTGCTGATCATGGGATCGAAGAAACTCTCGATGGTGCATGCTTTCTCAATGCCTGTGTCGATGCGAATGCCTTCGCCGTTGGGTTCCTTGTAATAGGTCATGGTGCCCGGTGACGGAAGAAAATTATTCTCCGGATCTTCAGCATACACGCGGCATTCGATGGCATGTCCGTTTTGCTTTACATCTTCCTGTTTGAACGAAAGAGGGTTGCCGGCGGCGATCAGGATCTGCTCCCTAACGATGTCGATACCAGTAACCATCTCAGTTACGGGATGTTCTACCTGCACACGGGTGTTCATTTCCAGAAAATAATAATTCAGGTCTTTATCAACCAAAAACTCAATGGTGCCTGCATTGCTATAACCTATTTCTTTCCCTATCTTCACGGCTGTTTCACCCATCTTCAGTCTTACTTCATCGGTAAGCGTGGGCGAAGGCGATTCTTCAACGATCTTCTGATAGCGCCTTTGAATGGAACACTCTCTTTCGAAAAGGTGAACTACATTGCCATGGTTGTCGCCGATGATCTGAATTTCGATATGCCTCGGTTCCTCAATAAACTTCTCTAAATACACGGTGCCATCGCCGAAATATGATTTTGCTTCACGGCTTGTGGCTTCCAGCGAATCGTTCAGTTCTTTATCGTTATGAACGATCCTCATCCCTTTGCCACCGCCCCCGGCAGCAGCTTTTATCAGCAGCGGATAAGGGATGGATTTGCTTGCTTTGAGCAGTGTTTCCATATCGCCCGTTACGCCTTCGGTCATCGGCACCTTTATCTTTCTGGCAAACTCCCTTGCTTCTATCTTGTTGCCCATGATCTTCATGGCCTGGGTGTGCGGACCAATGAAAGTGATACCGGCCTCTTCGCAAGCTTTCACGAACAAAGAATTTTCGGCAAGAAAACCATAGCCCGGATGTATGGCGTCGCAATGCGATTTCACAGCCACATCAATGATCTTGCCTATGTTCAGGTAGGTGTCGTGCAACTCCACTTTGCCCAGGCAATAGGATTCGTCACCCGATCTCACATGCAGCGCATCAGCTTCCACTTCCGAATAAACGGTTACTGTTTTTATGCCAAGCGCCCTGGCCGATTTGATGATCCTGATGGCGATCTCGCCACGATTTGCTACGAGTATTTTGTTGAATAACTTCATATCTTAAAATTGTTGCTTGTTGCTGGTTTCTAGTTGATGGTTGAAATTACGTTCTCCATTCGGTTTCTACATATTGAATGAACCTGTTTATTTTCCCACCCAATTGTTCATATTCCTGAATCATTTGAGTTAATGGAGTTTCAGGAAAATGTATGTCACTTATCATATTCAGTTGAGAGGTCGCTTCATCACATGAAGCCTGCGCAAAGATCAGATACCTGATAAATTCATCTTTATATCTTCGTCGTCCAAAACCCTCCGCAATGTTATCTTTAATACTTTTAGTTGATCTTCTTACCTGGCTTCCCTGCTCATAAAGCTCGTATTTTGGAAGTGTCATGGTCATTTTATGAACAGCAATAGCAAGCTTATACGAAATCTGATAAATCTCCAAATCTTTATAACTTTTCATAATAACAGAAATTAATTAACCACAAATCTTAAATCTGGCACTCCTTAACTAGTAACCAGTAACAAGCAACCAGCAACTACTCCTTCACCCAGTTAGGTTTTCTTTTCTCCAAAAACGCCGCCATTCCTTCCTGTCCTTCATCGCTTGCACGAATATCGGCTATCATCTTTGCGGTATAATCCATGGCTTCATCCAGTGTAAGCTTATTCGAGATATTATAAATAAGTTCCTTACACATAGCCATTGCCTTTGGTCCGCTGGTGCTGAGCGTTGCAATCACAGAGGCAACAAATTCATCCAGTTTTTCCGGCTCAACGGATTTATTCACCAGTCGGTACCATTCGGCTTCCTTGCCTTTGATGCGCTTTCCGGAGATCATCAGGTCTCTTGAACCATATTCACCAACTCTTTTCACAACATAAGGAGAAATGCAGGCCGGAATGATGCCTATCTTCACTTCGCTCAGCGAGAAGGTAGCGTCATCAACACAGTAAGCAAAATCGCAGGCTGATAAAATTCCATTGGCGCCTCCAAGCGAAACACCATGTATCAGTGCTATTGTAGGCTTTTTGCAGGTGTAAATGGTGTGAAAACATTTAGACAACACAAGGCTTTCCTGATAGTTTACATCATAGCTGTTCTTGGCCACATCGCGCATCCAGTTAAGATCAACTCCTGCACAAAACGAGCGTCCCCGGCCGCGGATGATGACACAGATTACATCGTCGTTCACATTGGCCAACTCAATGCAATCGATCAATTCTGCCAGCATAACATTATTAAAAGCATTGTGAACATCTGGCCTGTTCAACCAAATTGTGCCAACACGATCTTTTATTTCAAATTCTATTGTTTCGAACTTCATATTGCTAATCATAAATTAATAAAAACTTTATTTCTTTTTTGTTTTCGCCTTCTGATATTTTTCCAGCATTGGTTCAGATACTTCATCAGGAATACCACTCGCTTTGTAACCAACCCGCTTCCTGACTTTCTTTTCAGGTGAAATCAGCTTTTTCAAATATTCGAAAACGAGTTGTATTTGCTCATCGTGCGATGATACTTTTTGCTCAAGTTCATCCAGTTTGGATAAAATATCTTTGTGAGAAAGTATTAATTCTCTGAGGCGGTTATAGACTCTCATGATTCGGATGTTTACCTTTATTGCCTGATCAGAGTTCAACACACTTGACAACATTAAAACACCATGTTCCGTAAAAGCGAATGGAAGTTTTCTTATTCCACCCCAACTTGATGTCGCAAATTGCGACTTCAAGTTAAGAAACTCTTCATTATTTAATTTAAACATAAAATCCTCAGGGAAACGAGTTATGTTTCTTCGTACTTGTTCATTCATCCTTCTTGTTTCTACTCCATAAAGCAATGCAAGGTCGCGGTCAATCATTACTTTTTGTCCCCGGATAACAAATATTCTGTTAATAATTTCATCATCGGAATGAGCAATATTAAAATGATTTTCAGTCATTATCTTTTAATTTATAGGTCATTATAAAAATAGTTATTGGTCCTAAATCAATTTTGCTTCACCAAACTTGATGTCGCAAATTGCGACATCAAGTTTGTAATTTTATTCTTATTTAACTGAAACCGATTTGTTTTGTAATCAAAGAAGACCATAATTGGAGGTCACAAATTGTGACCTCCAATTTTATTTCGCTTCATTTTTTCCCCAAAACTTTTACTTTTTAATCTAAGCAAAACTTGATGTCTCAAATTGCGACTTCAAGAAGGAATGTCTGATAAAGTTATAATTAGAGGACCCAAATTGCGTCCTCTAATTATCCGTTTTACATTCTGAACACTCCGTATTTCTGGTCTTCGAATTTCTTATTCAGCGAGGCAGCAATTCCAAGAGCGATCATTTTCCTCGTATCTGTAGGGTCAATGATGCCATCATCCCATAAACGTGAGGTGCTGAAATATGCAGAACCTTCCGTTTCGTAAGTTTTAAGAATGCTTGCTCTTAAAGCTTCTTCCTCTTCTTTCGGCAAGGTTTTGCCTTTTGCAGCCAGTTGCTCCTGTTTTACCTGAACCAAAACGCCAGCGGCCTGCTCTCCACCCATAACGGATATCTTGGCATTTGGCCACATAAACAGTAGGCGTGGTTCGTAGGCTCTTCCTGCCATTGCATAATTACCAGCACCGAAAGAACCACCAAAGATGACTGTAAATTTAGGAACCTGTGCATTTGCCACCGCATGAACCAGTTTTGCGCCATCGCTTGCTATTCCGCCTCTTTCGTATTCTTTGCCAACGATAAATCCAGTGATATTTTGCAGGAACAATAATGGAATTTTTCGCATGGTGCATAACTCAATAAAATGGGCTGCTTTCAATGATGTTTCAGAAAAAAGAACACCGTTATTGGCAATGATACCAACCGGGAAACCCATGATGTTTGCAAAGCCCGTAACAATGGTTGGGGCATAACGTGCTTTGAATTCGTGGAAACGGCTGCCGTCAATCATTCTCATGATAAGCTCCCTGGAGTCAACAGGCTTTTTCAGATCAAGCGGAGCGATGCCATACAATTCTTCAGGGTCATAAGCTGGCTCTTCAATCTTTGAAAGTTCGATTAACTGTTTATCCCGAACTCTCAGTGTTTCGAAAATATTTCTGCAAATCTGAATGGCATGCGAATCATTCTCTGCAAAATGATCTGAAACACCCGAAATGGATGTATGCACATCTGCACCTCCTAATTCCTCAGCAGAAACGATCTCTCCGGTTGCGGCTTTCACCAAAGGTGGTCCTCCAATAAAAATGGTTCCCTGTTTCTTTACAATGATGGTCTCATCGCTCATTGCAGGTACATAAGCTCCGCCGGCGGTGCATGAACCCATCACAATGGAAAGCTGCGGGATGCCCATTGCTGAAAGCCTTGCCTGGTTAAAGAAAAACCTTCCGAAATGATATTTGTCCGGAAACACATTGGCCTGTTCGGGCAGAAACACTCCTCCTGAATCTACAAGATAAACGCAGGGTAGGTTGTTTTCCATGGCTATCTCCTGCGCCCTCACATGTTTTTTGATAGATTCTTTGATATATGTTCCACCTTTTACAGTGGCATCATTGGCAACTATGACAGATTCTTTGCCATGAATCACGCCAATTCCGGTGACTATGCCCGCACAAGGGAACTGATCTTCATACATTCCGTATGACGCCATAGGTGATAATTCCAGGAAGGGTGTGTTCGGGTCAAGCAGCAGGTCGATACGCTCTCGTGCCAGCAATTTCCCTCTTTCTTTATGTTTCTGTATAGATAAAGCGGACCCACCCTGCTTCACTCCTCTGAGGATCTCTTTGTACTTGTTAAGTACAACCAAATATGCTTCTTTATTTTTTTTAAACTCCTCAGAATTAACGTTGATTTTAGTTTCTAATTTATACAAGGTTCAGGGGTTTTAATTCATGTATATATTTATTTGTCGCCAATACCGTGTGCTTAGTCTTGGTTTGCAAATATAAAAAAAATAGAGGCTAAAAAATAATATTATACGGATGGTTGTTAAAAATTACAAATTTTAACAAAAGGAATACCTCTTTTTTTGCAGACTGCAGACTGTTGACTGCAGACTGTTTTTAAAAAGCTTGACTTTAGATACAGACTTTAGATATACTCCAATGGCTGCATTTGGCCATCAAGCACCATCAGGCCCCCCATTGCAAGTGCCTGCATCTCGTCTTCTCCCGGGTAAGTGTGCACAGGAGCTATCTTGTAAACTCTTTCAATAATCTGGTGAACGAACCATTTGCTATGGGCAATGCCTCCGGTAATAAGTATAGCATCAACATCACATTTCAAAACAGTGCTCATTGCGCCTATCTCTTTCGACACCTGGTAAGCCATGGCTTCATAGATCAATTTTGCCTCAGCATCACCATTCATCATTCTTTGTTCCACTTCGTAGGCGTTGTTTGTACCCAAATAGGCAACCATTCCTCCACAGCCTTTTATCATCTTTAGCATTTGCTCTCTTGAATATTTTTGGCTGAAACACATTCTTGCGAAATCGCCCATAGGCAAGGTGCCGCTGCGTTCGGGTGAGAATGGACCATCACCGTCCAGACCCTGATTCACATCAATGACCTTTCCTTTTTTATGAGCACCAACAGTTATTCCCCCACCAAGATGAACTACTATCAAATTAAGATCTTCGTAATTTTTTAATATTGATTTTGCATGTGCCCTGGCAACTGCTTTTTGATTTAATGCGTGAAAAATAGAAACCCGTTTAAACAAAGGATGTCCTGAAATTCTTGCAAGGTCTTCAAGTTCATCTACAACAACAGGGTCAACAATAAATGCTTTGGCATCGGGCAATGAAGCAGCCAGATCACCAGCTATCAATCCACCAAGATTGCTTGCATGTTCGCCATAGGTACATTCCAAAAGATCTTTTCTGAGTGCATCATTGATCACATAAACTCCCGAAGGAATAGGCTTTAACAATCCTCCGCGTCCAACAACTGCCTTTATTTGGTCAAGGTCAATATCTGTCTGTCTTAGTTCTTCTAGAATGATGTCTTTTCTGAACTGATACTGGTCAACGACCCTTTTGAAAGCATTCAGGTCATCCGATGAGTGGGTAATATTCTTGGTGAAAATTGGCTTGGCGCTTTTAAACACAGCAATTTTTGTGGAAGTTGATCCGGGGTTTATTGTTAGTATAAAAACGTTGTCTGTCATATTTCAATAAAAATTCAAGTTAATAAAATCGCTGAACAAATAATTGATGGTCTGGCGAAGGTCGTCTTTTTAAAAAACTTCCTGCGGTCAAAATTATAAAAAAACCAATTAGGTTAACGCTTTAACAATTTTAAGCAAATTATTTATTGAGAATTTCAGGCATGCATTATTAATTGTAAATTTGCAGTCATTGAATAAAGAAATCGATCATGCAAACAGTTCAGACTTATAAACCCAAGAACCACATTCGTATTGTTACAGCAGCATCATTGTTTGATGGCCACGATGCTTCAATAAATGTTATGCGGAGGATCATACAGTCATCAGGTGCTGAAGTTATTCATCTTGGACATAACCGTTCTGTCCAGGAAATTGTTGATTGCGCTATTCAGGAAGATGTGCAGTCTATTGCCGTAACCTCATACCAGGGCGGACACATAGAATTCTTCAAATATATGTACGACCTACTGAAAGAAAATAACAGCACGCACATTAAAATATTTGGTGGTGGTGGTGGTGTGATACTTCCTGAAGAAATTGAAGAATTGCATGCCTACGGGATCACACGCATTTATTCTCCTGATGATGGCCGGGCGATGGGTCTGCAGGGAATGATAAATGATTTGATAGAAAAATCAGATTTTCCATGTGGGAATAATGTGAAAGTTGATATTAAAGAAATTGAAAATAAGGATTACAAAGCCATTGCAAAGCTTATATCCGCAGTTGAGAATTTTACTGAAAATGTCAATGACACTATTGCACAGATCAATGAAATGGCAAAGGGAAAGAATGTCCCTGTTATAGGCATTACAGGTACCGGTGGTTCCGGAAAATCATCACTCGAAGATGAATTTGTGAGAAGATTTTTGAAAGATTTTCCTGAAAAGAAAATGGCTATTGTTTGTGTCGATCCCTCCAAACGTAAGAGCAGCGGCGCTTTGCTTGGCGACAGGATCAGAATGAATTCTATAAGCAATCCGCGGGTGTATGTGCGCTCAATGGCAACCCGGCAGTTGAATCTTGCTTTATCAAAACACATACAGGATGCTTTGAATATTTTAAAAGTTGCAAATTTCGATCTTATCATCCTTGAAACATCAGGGATAGGTCAATCGGATACAGAAATTGTAGATCACAGCAATCTCACATTGTATGTGATGACTCCTGAATATGGCGCAGCCACGCAGCTTGAGAA
>Ga0224523_1001396_pt1 | contig 10314 bp, 2 predicted proteins | sample CFST50metaG_FD_182732 | JGI IMG/M metagenome (GOLD analysis project Ga0224523, IMG submission 182732) | Peat soil microbial communities from Stordalen Mire, Sweden - C.F.S.T50 | ecosystem: Environmental > Terrestrial > Soil > Wetlands > Peat | place: Sweden: Norrbotten County, Stordalen Mire...
GCATATAATCATTAAAAATAATAATATGAGACGAATTATTTTATTTTTTATCTGTTTAATTGCTCTGTCAATTAATGCAATAGGAAAGACTGGAATAACCGGTGCTACTGGTGTAACTGGCCCGACAGGACCAACTGGTGTAACAGGTGCAACAGGAAAGACAGGACCCACAGGAGTTACCGGAACTGCAGGGACTTCGGGTGCAAAAGGTGCAACGGGTGTTACCGGGCCAACAGGGGCCGGTGCAACCGGCGCTACCGGAAAAACAGGTCCAACCGGACCAACAGGAGTGACAGGTGCTACAGGTGCCGGAACAGCAGGAGCTACAGGTGCAACCGGAAAAACCGGAGTTACAGGTCCAACTGGCCCCGGTGTAGGCGCCACTGGGCCAATCGGACCAACAGGCGCTAATGGAACAGCCGGTATTAACGGGGTTACCGGACCCACAGGCCCTGCAGGTACAGGCAGCACATTCTGGAACAGGGATGCTACCAATGGTTACCTTTATCCAACTACATTAACAGATAATGTTGGTATAGGAATAGCTGCACCTACAAGTAATTTGCATGTTTATGCAAGTAAATCATTTGCTAACAATGCAATTTTAGCAAGGTTTACAGCAAATTCTACAGTTTCACCAACATCATTATGGTACAATGGATATTTTGAAGCAACAGGAGGTATGAATGGTGTGGGTTTATACTGTACAGGAACAAAGCTTTCACTTTATGCCGATGGTGGAGAAGCTTATTTTAATAGCAGCGCATCCACATCAGCAGGTACGAATGGTATAATGTTGTACAACGCTTCTAATTCTGAATATTTAAATATATGGAATTATGATGGAAGTAATATGGCTTTGCAAAGCGCTAATGGTTCTAATAACTTTCCGGGAAGTCTTAATAAAATTGCTCCGCAAAGTGCAACGAATAATAGTAATACCAAGCTTACTCAAATTACAGGAGGCACTGCATCTAACTTGTTACTTAACCCTAATGGTGGTAATGTAGGTATAGGAACAATAACACCAACTGCTATGCTGGAGTTGGGAAATAGTTCCTTAAATAACAATGCCATTATACGAATTAATTCAAGTAATCCAACTTATAATGAAGCGGCAATACAATTTTATGGTTCATCTACCAGTGGTGATAGAAATTGGGAACTTATTTCCAATAGATATGTAAGAGGAGACTTTGCATTTCAACAATCGAATGCTACCGGTGGTGATCCAGATGCAGTAGGAACATCACGTTTCTATATTAATAATGGCGGCAATGTAGGGATAGGAACAACAAGCCCCGTTTCTAAACTTGAAATACCTGGTTGTACAACAAATAGTTCCGCTAAATTTGGAACATTTGAAATACAAAGTTATGCTGTCAACAACGCATGGTTGTCAGACAATATCTTTTATAATGGTGGTTTCACATATCGCTCCAATGGGAAAGGCTCAATGCAATATTTTGAAAATGGAGGTTTTGAAATAAGGACTACTCCGTCGGGAACTGCAGGTAGCGGTGCCACTATAACACAAAGATTTATCGTTCAGCAGGATGGTACTATAGGTCTAGGTGGAAGCCAGACAAATTCTACAATTACAGGTGCAAATGTCGTCATCCTAAGTGGAGGCAATGTTGGCATTGGAACAACAGTTTTTAGCAAAGGCTCAACCTCTAATTTTTATCAGCTTGCTGTTAAAGGTAATATTCATGCAAAAGAAGTTGATATCGATCTGCTAAACTGGAGCGATTTCGTGTTCGATAAAAATTACAAGCTGAATTCACTTACCGAAGTTGAAAAATTTATAAATGAACATAAGCATTTACCTGATGTTCCATCAGCAAGCGAAGTGAAGGAAAACGGTATCAGCGTGGGAAATATAGATGCTAAACTGCTTCAGAAAGTGGAAGAACTTACTTTGTATATCATAGAACAAAACAAGCAAATTCAAAACTTACAAAAAGAGGTTGAAGGTTTGAAAAAGAATTAAAAAGTAGAAGGAAGAAGAAACTATTAATCAATGACTGATATTAAAGACATAACGACTGGCTTGATAAATAATGATGGAGTATGGTATTCCGCTTCTTCGTCAGCCGTTTTTTATCCTGAACTTGGAAATGCTTTTACTTTTCAGTATGAAGATTTGAGTTTTTGGTATAAACACAGGAATAACTGCATAATTGAAACCATTAAAAATTTTCCTCCAATAGAAAACACAATTGTTGAAATTGGTGGTGGTAATGGTTATGTGGCAAGGGCATTGGAGCAAAATAAATTTTCCTTAATAATGATTGAACCCGATATGACGGGAATACAAAATGCTCAAAAAAGAGATTTAAAAAACCTTATCTGCACCTCATTTGATGATGCCGGGTTTAAAAATAATTCATTACCAAGTGTCGGTTTATTTGATGTAATAGAGCATATAGAAGATGATACTGCTTTTTTAAAGAAGGTGAATTTAAAACTCCATGATGAGGGACGGATATATATTACTACACCTTCATATAATTTTCTTTTTTCGGAAGAGGATACACACGATAAACATTTCAGGCGATACACACTGAATGGGTTAAAGAAAAAACTGGTATCATTAAATTATAAAATTGAATATTCAACTTATTTTTTTTCTCTGCTACCGTTGCCAATATTTTTATTTAGGACATTGCCAACAAAGATCGGAATAAAAAGAAAAGACACGATAGATGTTTATCTGAATGAAAATAAAGGTTACGGTAGTGTATTCGAAAAAATGTTAAATGTTGTTTGGAAAAGGGAAGTAAAAATAATTAAAAAGAAGAAAAGTATGCTTTTTGGTGGCAGCATATTAATTGTTGCTAAAAAACAGACTGAATAATAAAATGAACACTTTGTATTATTAACTCGTCTTAAAAGCGAATATATGGAAACTTCATATAAAAAAGTTCTGATCACATTTGTATTATTAATGATTATTGTATTTACGAATACAAATGTTAGTGGTCAAACATTGAATCAAAGCGCAAATTATAATTTAAATACACAAATTAACGGTAATCAAATTTATGAGGGGAGGGATTATATTGAATTATTACCTGGGTTTACAAATTTGTCAACATCAGGTAATTCACTTGTTGCGAGAATCAATAATAGCATTGTTGTACCTACTACTCAGAATTTAAACTCAAATACGGAAACACCAATTTCTCCGGCAACTGCTTTAGATCAGAGTTTAGCAGTAGGAACTTTAGCAGGTAATTTTAATGTGTCCTTAAATGGGGCAGGCTCTTATAATGTACCAATAGCCTTACCTCCCGGCACAGCGAATATGGCGCCCAAATTATCTGTAGCGTACAATAGCAATGCAGGTGATGGTTTTATGGGAGTTGGCTGGAATATTGCCGGTTTATCGGCAATTTCAAGAGTTTCAAAAAATTTATTTTATGATAATGTGAATTTACCCGTGCAGTTTAGTGTACAGGATGTTTTTTCGCTTGATGGTAACCGCATTGTTGCAGGAACAACTGCCGGTCATTTTCGCACTTCGGATGAAACTTTTTCAGATATTTCAATATTGGCATCAAACTCGAATGGTCCAACCGCCTTTAGTGTAGCAACCAAAGAAGGGATTACCATTGAATATGGAAACACAGCCGACTCAAAACAAACACTTTCTTATGATGCCACTAAAATAATAGCATACTATATTGATAAAGTTACCGATAAATTCGGCAATTATTATACGTATACCTATACAAATAACGCTGCTACGGGTGAATTTCGCATAAAGCAAATTGACTATACTTCAAACGACAATGCAAACATTTCATCGTGCAATACCGTTTATTTTATTTATGAGCAAAAACCGGATGCAAACATAAACAACAAGTATTACTTGGGTTCTTTAATTGCTGATAATGTATTGTTGACCGAAATACGAATAAGTTCGGAAGGTAGTGTATTTCACAAATATGATTTTACTTATTCCTCAATAGGTGATACCTATATTCATTTAATATCTATGCAGGAATTTGGCGATGATGGAGTTCCTTATAACAAAACATTGTTTAATTGGAATAACTTATCATCGGTTACACCAACTACTGTTAATGGAGATTTACAAGCAATTGATGCTAGTACTGATATTATAACCGATTGTTTTTTTGGAGACTACAATGGCGATGGAAAAACCGATTTGGGAATAGAAGCCGGATATACAATGAGAGCATATAATTGGCCTGTTGTCGAGAATGGCTTTATACTAACAGATAATGTTGGTATGGATAACAATGGGTTGAACTTTTCACTACAATCCTCATTTAATACAGGAACTGTAAGGTACCCGATGGATGCCTATGCAAACAATATGCCTTTGGTCTATTCTTGCTCAACCGTTAATATTGGAACATTAGGACAACAATCACCATCCCAATATGAAGATCAAATAATGCAAGGTAATATTACATTAAATACAGTAAGAAACACGGATGGAACTTACTCAAGGACTATAATGCATAGTGGCCCACTGAATATGCCGAGAGTTACTTCTGTTGGCATTACAGGCTCATCTGTTAATTTCAACTCTGATAAATATGAAGATGCTGTTTTAACCAGGGAAATTTGTACTTCTACTCCACCTAATGAGGAAACCGACCCTAACTATCTGGTAGATCAGAATCTATTTATTGCAGATCCATATAATTCAAGTTTTTGGGTTACCACTAAACTTTTTATTCCTACAATTACATTAAGAAATACAGCGCCTGAAACGGGTTTACCATATAGTTATTTCCAGAGTATGGATTCATATGCTGTAGCACTTAATCCAAAAGATGAGGCTTTTCCTTATGATTTTGATGGCGATGGACTAACGGATTTGGTTGTCATTAAAGATGCCGCAAATAACAACAATATTGAAGAATGTGATGTTTATTATTCTACTTTTATAAACGGGGTCGCTGCGCCATTTTCAAGGAAAGTAGCATATAACTTGCCTGGTGTATCTGCATTTCAAGGTTTAACATATACTGGATATGATTATGAATTAAACCCTTCATATAAAATTTACCCTTTGGATGTGAATGGAGATAAATATCTGGATTTGATCATCGATAATGTGATATATGTTTTTAATCCAGTTAGTCAAACTTTTTCAAAATATAATTTACCTACTAGTAGTTTTGCTGATCCAACCACTGCTTTAGGTGAGTTGCGAATTGGTGATTTTAACGGTGATGGGAATTCCGATTTTATGTATTCCATACCACATCATGGGTATATTCAACCTATGCTTTTCTTATCAATGGGTAAACCAGATGCTCAGGGAGTAAATTGGCTTTTTAATATTGTTGATCTTACGAGTTCCCCTATTGTACAAGATGCACTAGATATTAATGGTGGAGTATCTTCTCCGTCACCAATAAACCAATATTATTTTCAGGATTTTAATAACGACGGGAAAACTGATATTCTTGAACAATATAGCTCCGGTACCGATTACAGTGTTGATTATTTTAAAATTTATTATAATGTTGATTTTGCAACAGGAAAATTTATTGAAAGTAAACCTATTGCCGTTCAGGATAATTTTGCGAGCGATCAGAATATTGTAGATAATAGATCATTACCATATTTTGGTGATTTTAATGGTGATGGATATACAGATATATTTTTAAAAAATGGTGAATGGACTGAGCCTCCAACAATTATTTATTTTCAGAATAATTCTACCAATAATATTAAAAGCATAAGCAATGGATTGAACCAGATCACCAATGTTACTTATGCTTCTGGTTCGTATACTAATCCTAATGACCTTACGAATACTGCGGTTGATCAAACCGATAATACACTTGCAATTGGTGTTATTTCAGCAGTTAGTCAATCAAATGGTATTGGTGGAATGAATGAAACCGATTATAGTTATGCAGGGTCTAAAATAAACCGGGCAGGGAATGGTTTTTTAGGCTTTACAACGGTCACTGAAGATCATAATATAGGTGAACATGCCGATAATACAAATAGTTCAGTTAAAGACAAAACAATTAGTGAGAGTGTTAGTAATTTTGATTATAACAACAAATTCTTTTATCCGCGTTTGACCTCTAAAAGCCTAAGTTATAAAGTTACAACAAATTCAACTACTCCCGCACAATACTATGTGTATCCAATAAGTAACAGCACATACACAACAAGTATTTTTGATTATCAGAACGGGGTACATTTCTTTCCTTATTTATCCAGGGATGTTTCTACAAATTATTTTTATCCTAATGCCATTACAACGGGCAGCGGAACAGCAGCAGGAACGCCTGTTACCACAACAACGACATATTCATACCCTGAAGACAATGCCAACCTGGGCAGCAGCAATTCTTTTGGTAACTTAAGTTCTGTTAACAGCACAAACGGACTTAATACATCAACGGTCAATTATAATAACTACGGGCAATATGGAAGCTGGTGCCCGAACAAACCTGCACTGGTACAAAAGATACAAAGCAGGACCGGGCAAACCGGGCAGGATGAATTAGATGTTAATTATAACTGGGACCCGACTACCGGAAAATTAATTTCTTCTTCTTCTTCACCGGGGGCAGGGAATGCCAGCGCTGCTGTGCCTGCAACAGCGCAAACGATCAATACTGAATATTCTTATTATACCACAGGGAACATTCAACAAACGGCAGTTACCGGCAGCGATGTTCCTGCATCACAAATTACATCAGTTGTATATGATCCCAAACAACGTTTTGTTATAAATACAACTAATGCTGAAGGGCTTATTACCAGCGCTACTTACGAACCAAATTACGGGAATGTTTTGACATCAACGGATGCTAATGGCTTAACGGCAGCATATACTTATGATGGTTTTGGAAGGTTAACGCAAGCAGTGAGTCCCACGGGCGAAAAAACCACCAACACCATTTCATGGATATCAAGTTCAAGTCCTGATGCCGGCTTTAACCGTTTATATTACACTACAACCCTTGCCAGGAATGGAAATTCAGCGCCTGCCATTTCATATTATGACCTGCTAGGTCGTTCGGTTGGAGCAAAAACATTTGGATATGGCAATATAGCAATAACTTCCAATACATACTATAATCAGTATGGGCAAACAGCGCAGTCTCGTAGTTCGGGTCCTAATACAAACAGGATCGTTTCGGAGAATACTTACGATGCCCTGGGCAGAATGTCTATAACGAAAACCTTTACAACAGGGTTAGCTGATCCTTCGGCCCTTACTTATCTTGGAGGCAGCACTGGCCTTTCACCCAGCAATTCGCTTGCCTACACTTATAATGGCTTATCTCTCACTACAACCGATATTAACGGAAGGCAAAGCTCGAAGACAATTGATAATTCGGGTTTAGCCTCTACGATTACTGATGCTATGGGGAATACGATCAATTATACCTATAACAATAGCAATAAACCAATTACTATTATTGCAGCAGGAGCTACCACTAATATAACTTACGATAAGTACGGCAGGCAATACCAGCTCATCGATCCGGATGCCGGAACATCTACTTTTACCTATTCTTCCCTTAACCAGCTTAGCCACCAGCAGGATAATAACGGAAATACTTACGACCTGGCATACGACAGGCTGAACCGCATGACCCAAAAAGTTGAAACTCCTGCAGGAGACGGTCCAAGTACGTATAACTATGTTTATGATATCCAGCCTAACGGAAAGGGCGAAATTGCATCTATTAATGGCGGACCGAACAATTTAACCTCTGCTTACACTTATGATAATTATTCAAGGAATAATAGCGTGAGTGAAACTATCGACGGACAAACATTCACTACTTCTTATAGCTTTGATAATTACAGCAGGGTTAATAAAATAACGTATGCTAACGGTTTTGTTGTTAACCAGGTTTACGACGATTACAGCAACCAGGTGAAATCAATTACCGATGCCCTTAATACTAATATCTGGACACTCTCGGGTGTGAATAATTTAGGGATGCCCCAGAGATCTGTTCTTGGAGGTAATCAGCAATTTATTAAACAAAATACACTTACCGACTTAATGATGCCGGCAAGTAATGAATTTAGCATAGCCGGCAGCACTATTGCATGGGACAACTTGTGGAGCTATGTATTTGATCCGACTACCGGTAATATGACTTCGCGGCAAAATATACTTACTCAAACAGGTTCTACCAGTGTAGTAACTCCCCGTAATATGACGGAAGCATTTACTTACGATAACCTGGACCGCCTGCAAACAATTACACCCAATGTGGCAACAGCTAACCCGATGAACATGAGTTATGACGGGACAGGCAGCATTCAAACAAAATCAGACATAGCCGGTAATACTGAAAATTATACCACTAGTACCACAACTGCTCCTGTGCATGCTTTGCAAATGCTTGGTCCGTTATATTCTATTGAAACGGAAACATACAACCCCCTGCAGAATATTACTTACACTCCTTTTAATAAAATAGCGCAAATACAGGAAGGAGAAGCCAGCTTAACCACCGATTTTACACAACTGAATTACACTTACGGGCTGGATAACGAGCGCCGCAAAATGGTGGAACAAACCACTGCCGCCGGTGTTTTAACATTAAGCCGCACTAAGTACTACTCATCGTGCTATGAAAAAGAAACCATAACAGCAGGCACAACCATAACAAATCATGAAGTAAATTATATCTTTGCACCCGATGGCCTGGCAGCCATAAATGAAACAAAAAATGGTGTGAACACAATGTATTTTGCTTCTTCCGATAATTTAGGCTCAATAAATATGTTAGTGAACAGCAATGGAACCGTTGCCGCCGACCTTAGCTATGATGCCTGGGGACGCCGCCGCAACGCGCAGGACTGGAGCAATAATAACCTTACGGCGTGCACCATTACCGACCGTGGCTATTGCGGGCACGAACATTTGGATGCTTTTAATTTAATAAACATGAATGGCCGTGCCTACGATCCCATTGTTGGGCAGTTTATAAGCCCCGACCCTGTAGTGCAGGCGCCTTTTAATACCCAAAGCTACAACCGTTATGCTTATTGCTTTAATAATCCTTTAAGGGCTACCGACCCTACAGGTTATGATGATATTGACGAAGATCAGACATTGAATACTGATGAATGGATAGATTACAGCAATGATGATTGGATGAGTACTCTGTCTGGGGACGATCCTGGTGTTCCACCTCATTCATGTACATATAGGACTGAACCTGTTGCAGGATATTATAGTAATACTGACCAATCTGGAAGCACTTCTGGTAACCCATCCACAGTGTGTGATTATAATGGATACTCAAGTTCTACTGACGGTTGGCATGGGGGTCCTATTGATATACAATCTTTAACAACACCGGATGCTCCGCCAACAATCGCAAGTTCAACGGCAACTATTCCTATGGATCCAGCTGGATTAATTCAAGGGTCTAATAGTTATATACTACCGACATCACCACCACAAATTTGCGAGATACCTCAATCAGCAGCATCATCATCAGCTACTCTTTCAGCAAAAGGTGATTATGTTGATAACAATGGAAATGTTACACCAATTGTATCTAACAATACTTCAATCATATCAATAACCGCTGGTTCTATTGGTTTATGTGGAGATGCGGTGACCTATATTAAAGGTACATTTAGATTAGCTAAAAGTGGTATATTTAGTCCAAAATTTTATCCTACAAATTGGACTGGAAATCAGTATGTTAATACTTATAGTCTTTCAAATTTTGGTCGGGGTATATCTACTGGTGCAAATGCATTTATTGTGGCGACTTCTATAATTGATATCTCCAAAGGAAAAGCAGATTTTCTTACATATTCTGATGCCTCTTTTGGTGCAGCTGGATTAACTAATTCAATTTATTATTATTTGTCTGGAACAGAGATACCTGGTGTTGGTGAAGCTGTTGGTGTATATGGGGTATTCCGTGTTACATGGGATGTTGGTAACAGTCTTATTTATAGGTATATAAGATAATGAAAGCTTAAATAAAATATTTATGAATAATTTATATTATATAATTTGGGCTGATGCTATTGAACGTTATAAAAAGTTTCATCCAGGTAATCGTAACTGGAAAACGACTTTACTAATTTTTATTTCATGGATAAATGGTATAAATTGGTGGATAATATTTATTTGGTTAAAGTATTTTAAAATTCTTACTATTCCTCTTATTATTATTGATTTATTTCCAGGCAAAATGATAAATAGCTTTTTTGCATTTACTATTGAGTTTGTTTTGCCATTTGGGATAATAAATTATTTTTTGATCTTTTATAAGAACAGGTATATAAGAATTGTAAAAAGATACAATAATA
>Ga0224523_1001398_pt1 | contig 10296 bp, 9 predicted proteins | sample CFST50metaG_FD_182732 | JGI IMG/M metagenome (GOLD analysis project Ga0224523, IMG submission 182732) | Peat soil microbial communities from Stordalen Mire, Sweden - C.F.S.T50 | ecosystem: Environmental > Terrestrial > Soil > Wetlands > Peat | place: Sweden: Norrbotten County, Stordalen Mire...
TGATGTTGCCCTCTTGTTCAGGCCGGATAAATTCAGATTGCTTTATTCCGCACCACTGGCTGTTAAACTGACTTCAGAACCTTCGTTCTCCACCCGCGACATCCTCTATGTAAAAGGTATCGTATTAAACAAAGACACCTTACATCTTTTTGTCAATCACTGGCCATCAAAGCTGGGTGGTGAAAAACTATCGACCCCACACCGTATGGCGGCAGCCTTATGTCTGAAAAAGTGTGTAGACTCTGTTTTGAGGAGCAATCCTGCCTCACGCATCCTGGTAATGGGCGATCTCAATGACGTATCATCCTCCCAGGTTGTCCAATCCCTGATAGAAAAAGAGGGATTACAGTTGAACCTGATGACCGTCCCATTACAAAAGAAAGAGAAGGGCAGCTATAAATATAATGGAAAATGGAGCATTATTGATCAATTTATTGTTTCTTCTGCATTAATACAAAAGAACGGATTGCATGTTAAAGATGGTGCATGTATATTTGCGGCTTCGTTTCTGTTGGTTCCCGATGAGAAATTCGGAGGGGAGAAACCTTTTCGCTCTTTTCAGGGTCCACAATATACAGGTGGCTACAGTGATCATCTACCTGTTCTTGTTGATCTGGTTTATCCAAAATAGTGAGTGTTTTGGAATGTATCAATGAAAAAGGCATGTAAATTTTTAAACTTATCGTGTCAGCAATTTTAAAAACAAATCATTATCAAATGGAAAAATCAATGCAAAACACAACTACGTCTCATCGCAAAAGCGACGGAGTGTCAAGAGTCACCACTTTAGTGATGGGAGCAATAGTGATATTGTCTTTGACGATGGCAAATTGTCAGTCAAAGAAAACGACAACCCAGACGAATAGTAATGATATGACGACTGAAGTAAAATTTAAAAAAGATGGTGAACTGAAATTCTTAGACGGGAAAACCAATAAGTTGATCAGTAAAATAGATATCGAAGCTGCCTTGACTCCCGATCAGGAACAGCAGGGGCTGATGTTTCGTCGGTCTATGGCTGATTCACTCGGGATGTTGTTTGTTTTTGATGTGGAAGAGCAGCAGTCATTCTGGATGAAAAACACCTACATCCCCCTCGATATCATCTATGTGAGTGCCAAAAAGGAAATTGTTTCCATTGCAGCGGATTGTAAGCCGCTCTCTGAAGAATCGGTGCCTTCTATTGGAAATGCTAAATATGTCGTGGAGGTAAATGGCGGTTATGCTGCGAAACAGGGTCTGAAGAAGGGCGATAAAATCGATTATAGCCTAGCCAAATAAGCACTGATTAATCGGTGTTGAAAATATAAGCACCGTCGGAGGCTGTGTAGTGACATGGAACCCTGTAGTCATTACACAGCTTCTTCCATTTCAAAGCATTATAAGGCGTAATGCTTGCATCTAAAATGAGTTGTTTGAATCTGTAATGACTCAATAGCGCTTCAAGATCAGGATAAGGATTGCCGGTCAGTAAAAGATAGTCTGTGGCAACCGGAACATCCTGTTCATTTGTTTTTTCAGGATTTCCGTTTTGAACAATCAGTCGTTTTTGGTTAAAGAGATAATAAGATCCGGATTTCCACATTTCTTTTGCGACATCTCTTATCGTATCTCTGTATAAAGAAAAATTGCTGATGTGCTTGATTCTACATGCTATTCTGTTCTCATTGATTTGATAAGCGTTTGAGTTGTTTTCGGCAAGAGAAATAAAAGATTGAAACGAAAGACAAGACTGACCATTGAAATAATCAATTATCGTACAGTCTTTGATAGCATATATTGTAATGGAATGTTGGTTTTTCGATTGCTGATTGTCAATGAAGAAACATGTTCCTAGGAACAGAAAACAGAAGGAAGCAGCAAAAAAGGCGACTTTCTTTTCTTTCTGAATAATAGTCACATAAATTATAGACATCAAAAAATAGATCGCGATTGTTTCAAGGACGGAAATTTGGATAGCAGTGATCGAGGCATACGGCAGGTGATCGAAAAACAGAATACACTTGTTTAAAAGAGTGACAGCACCAAAGAACAGAATTGCCAGATAATGAGATAACCAGATAAAAGGCGATGTTATTAGTGTGAGCATCCCGGCATAGATTGCAAGACTTGATAAAGGAATTGCAAAGTAGTTACTTATAATGAAATAGCTTGGAAATTGATGGAAGTGTAATATCGAAATGGGACTTGCTGCAAGCTGGGCCGCTATGGATACGGTTGTAAGTCCCCAAATCAACTGTACGATTTTATATTTTGGTTTCCATTTTTCATTAATAAGCGGATGAATGAGTACGATGCCTACTACTGATAAATAGGAGAGCTGAAATCCAATATTCATTAATAAAAAAGGATCTATGATGAGCAGGATAAATGCAGAAGCAGTTAATGAATTGATGGTGTTGGGTTCTCTCTCAAAACATTCACCGGCTATGATAAAACTCATCATCACTGCCGCCCTGAGGACTGCCGGGGAAAGTCCTGTAATCAATGCATAAAACCACATTAATGTAAAAAGGATCAATCCTCTGATTAGCCGTGTAACTGTTTTCCTTTTTAGTCCCGCTAGCAAGGCAGATAAAACCATATATATCACACCTACATGCATACCTGAGACACTTAAAATATGAAAGGTTCCCGTAGTTTTATAAGCGTTTATCAGCTCAGGGTCAATGTCGTTCGTAGACCCAAGCACCAGCGCAGAAGCCACGGATAACTCATTGGGATTGGGCTTGTGGATTTTAAATAGATTGATAAATTGCTCCTGTAGTGTAGTCCCCAATCGATAAATATTAAAACCCCGGGCGCGTTTGGTCAGGACCCATGCCAAAGAGCGTATATAGATGCGGTGATAGATTCCCTGATAACTCAGATACTTCTGATAATCAAAGCTGTTGGGATTCATGGGCGGCTCTACCGGGATTAGCTTTAGCTGCGCTATGAGCTGATCGCCATATCTCAGCCTGAGAGAATTGCTGTCATTTTGAAAATAAGCCATTACCTTGCCATCGCATTTCACCTCCCTGTTTTTACTGATCCCGGACAGTATCCTGATCTGTAATCTGATCGAGTTGGTTTTGTATGAAGGTACATCCTCAATTTGTACTTTATAAAAGCCCGTTAACCCTGTCCTGTTTTCAAAATGGTTGGGTGCTGTCCGATGGTTGTGGAGTCCTGTAATACCAAGTCCCAGGCAAACTGCAATTAATCCTACAAACAATCCCTGGATATGCCGTAGATTAAACGGCAAAGTCCTTAACTGAAAATAATGAAAGACGAATAGAAAAGGGATAATCAACGTCAGCATCCACATACCTGCTGAGAAGGTAATCGCTGAATTGGTCCCAATAACAATCCCCGCCACGAATGGGATGAATAATCTTAAAAACGGATATCGTTGCCAGCTTTTCATACTAATCATCTCAAAGATAATAAAAAAAAAGGGTATCTCTTTAACGATGAATAGATTTCTCGCTGTTTTATTTACAGATCGTTGTCGGGTTCTACAGCTTCCTTGTTGCTGGATAACAGATCAGGATCAATCTCCCTGTTGGCTATATAGCGTTCCCATTTGTCCAGCACCAATAACATATCCGGAGCAAGATCAGAATCAAAGAAGAGATATTCATGTGTGATTGGATGTTTGAAACCTAGCGACTTGGCATGAAGTGCCTGACGGGGAATGATTTCGTAACAGTTCTTTATAAACTGCTTGTATTTGGTATAGGTTGTCCCTCTAAGAATCTGATCGCCTCCATAGCGTTCATCGTTAAAGAGAGGATGTCCCAGGAAACGCATATGGGCACGGATCTGATGGGTGCGTCCGGTCTCGAGTACACACTCGATCAGGGTGACATACCCAAAACGGCGCAACACTTTATAATGGGTGATGGCATGTTTGCCAATGCTTCCATCAACATAAACCATCATCTGTCGACGGTCTTTGGCACTACGACCGATATGTCCGGTGACAGTGCCTTCATCTTCAGCCACATCACCCCATACCAGTGCGATATATTTTCTGTTGATGGTATGGTCGAAGAACTCACGGGCAAGTCTGGTCTGGGCCAGTTCTGATTTGGCAACTAATATGATGCCTGAAGTGTCTTTATCTATGCGGTGAACCAGATAAGGCTGGACCTCAGGCTGATCCTTGAAATGCCAGGCCAGTGCATTGACCAGCGTGCCACTGTAGTTGCCATAACCCGGATGGACCACCATCCCCGGTTTCTTGTTGATGACGATGATGTCATTGTCTTCATAGAAGACATCAAGAGGGATATCCTGAGCGATGATTTCTATCTCACGCGGTGGATGAGGCATGACGATAGAAATGACATCAAGGGGTTTGATCCTGTAATTGGATTTAACAGACTTATTATTGACTAAAATATTACCGGCTTTGGCAGCATTTTGAATCTTATTGCGTGAGGCATTCTCGATGCGGGCCATCAAGAATTTGTCAATACGCAATAACCCCTGACCTTTATCGACGATTATCCTGAAGTGTTCATAAAGTTCGTCGACTTCGGTGTTTTCAGTGTCATCGGTTTCCAGATCCGGATCTTCAATTTCTTCAGATTCAATATATTCGGCCATAAATTAGTTTTCTGTGATTAAGTAAAAGGATTGCAATTATGCAGAAAGAGTCTCTTCCAGTAACATGCTAAAAAATCTGTCAATGGCGATGCCTTTGGCTGCTGCCTGTTTTGGGACCAGGCTGGCTTCTGTAAGCCCCGGCACGGTGTTGACTTCGAGGAACCAAAAAGTATCGTCACATAGGAAGTAATCAAAGCGTACCACCCCTTTACAATTGAATTTATCATAAAGGTAAGCCGTCATTTTTTTACATTCAGCCGCTTGTGCAGGTGTCAATGGAGCCGGAGTGATCTCGTTGGCCATTCCGTTGGTGTATTTGGCTTCGTAATCGAAAAATTCATTCTTGCTTACTATCTCTGTAGCAGGAAGAACGATGATGTCGCCCTTGTATCTGAATACCCCACAAGCCAGTTCGCGACCCTTGATAAATTGTTGAACCAGCACTTCATCGTCTTCTTTGAAGGCAACAGCTACTGCCCGATCAAGATCATCTGCTGTTTTAACTTTTGTAACGCCACATGAAGAGCCTGATTTATTGGGTTTCACGAAACAGGGTAACCCTGTCTTTGCCAATATGGCTTCAGGAGTTATACAATCTGATTTTCTCAGTAAGACAGTTGCAGGGACATTCATCCCATACTGGATGGCCAGGTCGTTGCAGAAATATTTATTAAAAGTAATGGCTGAGACGGTGAGGTCGCAGGTAGTGTAAGGGATCCCCATCAAGTCAAAATAACCCTGTAACTTACCATCTTCGCCGGGAGTACCGTGGATAGCGATGAAGACGGCATCGAAGACGATCTTTCGTTCAGGGAATTCCAAACTGAAATCATTCTTGTTGATATGGAAAACACGTCCTGAGTCGGTAGCATGGGTCCAGTTCTTGCCTCTGACCAGAATGGGATATACCTCATAAAGATTTTTGTCAATATTTTTCTGAATCATTTCGGCACTCTGGATAGAGATTTCATATTCTCCAGAGTCACCACCCATCACAAGGGCAATCTTCTTTTTCATTGTATCTTCTTTTTGAAATATTTCTTTTGCAAAAGTACCTTAAATGAATGAATTCGAAAGATAGTTTCTTTAATAAGGTTCATTTATGTCTTCTCATCTTTTGAGGATAATGTTTATATTTGCACTCTCTACTAAAATCAATGTCCTGAAATTTTAAATCTTTTAATATTCTCCGGCTTACGATTTAGTTTCTAATATATGAACATGAGTGTAGCAGATTTTGTAAAGTCGCGTGTTTTCTTCAGACATTTTCTGGTGTCTGTCATCATTACTGTAGCACTGCTTTTTGCGGTGTTTCAAATTCTGGCGGTCTATACCTTTCATGGCAGAGAGGTCAAAGTGCCCGATTATGTAGGATTAACGCTGACTGAATTAAAAGCCTCGGCTACTTATAATGACTTTGACTTCGTTGTTGTCGATTCGGTATATGACCCACAAAAAGAAAAAGGGACGATTGTTACGCAGGATCCCTTGCCAAATTCCGAAGTTAAACAACACCGTAAGCTTTATCTGACAGTAATCGCCAGTGTCCCTGAAAAAGTTAGCATGCCCGACTTGAAAGACCTGACACTGCGTCAGGCCATAGCCACTTTGCAGACCTATGGTCTCCAGATTGGCCGGATGGAATATGTTCCCGATATCGGCACGAATGCTGTTTTGAAACAAATGTTCAAAGGACGTGAGATCCGACCCGGGACCATGATGGAAAAGGGTGCCACGATTGATTTGGTTTTGGGATTAGGCATAGGTGGCTCACGTATTCATGTTCCTTTCCTCATAGGCATGACGCGATCGGCAGCACTGAACCTGCTTGCAGGAGATTCGTTGTATATGGGTGCCGAAATATTTATGGATACCAAGGATACCCTCAGAGCCAGGGTCTATAAACAGAGTCCTGCCTATTCATCAGGGTTATATCTGAATATCGGACAAAGCATTGATATCTGGTTCAAAACTGACGATAGCTTTGATTGGGATACCTATCTCAAATCGTTCGATACCTCTTCAAATGCTGCAGGTGGTCCCGCTAAGAAGGATTAATTATTGATTTTCAATCCTATAGGGATTTCATGATTGTAATAAAAAGAATTGTTCTTTTTAGTCCCGTAGGGACGTCATGATTGTAACAGGCATCATACCGCCTTATTTGAGCCCCGTTAGGGGTGACATGATTACTCATTGTGATACGGTTCATTCTTCAGAATCGTAAACGCCCTGTATAGCTGTTCAACAAACAATAACCTGATCATCTGATGTGAGAACGTCATCGTGGAGAGCGACAGCTTCCCCGTAGCCCGATTGTAAACACTCTCTGAAAAACCAAAAGGCCCCCCCACCACAAAAGCCAGATGCCTGATGCCCGAATTCATATGCTTTTGCAGGAAGTCAGCAAACTCCGTTGACCTGTAATTCTTCCCCTTCTCATCCAAAAGGATGACCTGATCGCAGCCTTCCATGGCCTGAATGATCAACTCACCTTCTTTCTCTTTTTGTTGGGCAGGAGTGAAGTTTTTCATTTTTTTAAGAGAAGGAATAACACGGGTAGTAAATGAGGCATAATGAACAAGGCGTTGTTCATATTGAGAAATACCGGTTTTGAGGTATTCTTCTTCAGTCTTCCCAACGACTATAAGGCTGATTTTCATGGTTCACAGATAGCTGACATTGCTTATTGATGATTTTGAATCATAAAAGTGTCAAATTTTATACAAAATAAACTAATTTTGTCATAGTGTTTGACAAAAGCTAAAGGTATCTAAAATTTATCTTGTAAAGCTACTTTAAAATTGAAATCGAAAAGCTAATAAATTATAAGACATCCCTGTTTGGTTCGGTTTTTGTTCTTTAATACTAAAAATACTTTGTCATGAAAAAATTAATATTCTTCTTTTTGATCATTTTCTCAGCACTTGAAGTAAATGCACAGAGCGAAGAAGCCTCGAAAGTAATTTTTGATAATATTGGGAAGGCATTTCGTGAAGGAGACGCTTCACAGTTAGCACTGAATTTCGCTTCTTCATTTGATATTATTTTGCCCGGTAATGAAGGAACCTTTAGTAAACAACAGGCCGAAATGATTCTTAAGGATTTCTTTAATAAAAACAAACCCAAAAGTTTTGTCATCAATCATCAGGGGACAAGTAATGACGGATCACGTTATGCCATAGGTACTTATAAGACCGTGAATCAGAGTTACAGGGCTTATGTTTTATTAAAGAGTATTGCGAATAAATTACTTATCAGCCAGCTTCAGTTAGAAAAAGATTAATATACGTTTTATTACCGTACTACTATGACCATCGATGAAATTATTGTCGCTGCCTTAAAAGAAGACATTGGCGATGGAGATCACACTTCATTGTCAACTATTCCTACCACTGCAAAGGGGAAGGCTCGTTTGTTGATCAAAGAAGCAGGAATCATTTGTGGCATAGATGTCGCCATTAAAGTTTTGAACAAGGTTGACCCCTCATTAATTATTCACAGGATACTGTCAGATGGCGACCTTGTGAAACCGGGTGATGTGGCTTTTACTGTGGAGGGTTCTTCCATCTCTATCCTCACCGCTGAACGGTTGTTGTTGAATTTCATGCAGCGCATGAGTGGCATTGCAACTACGACAAACCGTTATATCCAACAATTATCAGGTACCAAAGCAAGACTGCTCGATACCCGTAAGACGACACCCCTGTTGCGTGAAATAGAAAAATATGCCGTGAAGACCGGGGGAGGTGACAACCATCGTTTTGGCTTGTTTGATATGATCCTGATTAAAGATAATCACATCGACTTTGCAGGAGGCATAGCCAATGCAGTGAATGCCGTCGATGCTTATCTGAGATCTAAAGACCTCAATTTGCAGATAGAAGTCGAAGCAAGGACCATTGATGATGTCAGTGAGATCCTTCGTTTTAAACACGTTCACCGCATCATGCTTGATAATTTCACCCCTGAGAAAATGAAAGAGGCCGTTACTTTGATCAATGGTCGTGTAGAGACTGAGGCTTCAGGCGGTATTACCCTCGATAATCTGCGTGTATATGCAGAAACCGGGGTGGATTATATTTCGGTAGGGGCACTCACTCATCATATCAAAAGCCTTGATATGAGCCTGAAAGCCTTTAATTAATCCGATGAGGACAAACAATCACCGGATCATTAAACGAGCTGGTAATCTCTGGCTGGTAAGTCATGTAGTGAATTGGTCAAAGGGGTTTATTTTTCCCGGCTTTGATGGTGTCCCACTCTATGATGTGACTCGTTTTTTTTGGTCAGGAATTACAAAGGGGTCTATCGGTCTCAGGGCTTCTGCCTTTTCCTTTAACCTTTTCCTTTCGCTTTTCCCTACCATCATCTTCTTTTTTACTATAATTCCTTATATCCCCATTCCCCATTTTCAGGATACCCTGATGCAAACCATTCAGGATCTCATCCCCGATCGGGCATATCAGACCGTACAGTCTACCCTCATCGACGTGATTAAACAACCACACGGGGGGTTGTTGTCACTTGGTTTTGTTCTGGCCATGTACTTTTCGACAAATGGTATCAATAGTCTCATTGTTGCTTTTAATCAGAGCATCCATCAGCAGGAGACACGTCCATTTTTGGTGCAGCAATTTGTCGCAATGCTATTGGTGATTATTATTTCAATCATCATTATTATAGCCATTGGTCTCATCACCATCGGACCACCCATATTGCGATTTCTGGTTGAATATGGCATAATAGAGCATAATTTCACTTTTTATCTTATCGGTTTCATCAGATGGGTGGTCATCATCGGCATGTTCCTGTTCGCTTTTTCTTTTCTCTACTATCTGGCTCCTGCCGGACGGACTAAGTTTCGTTTCATCTCTGCCGGATCAACTTTATCGACCATCCTGACCATTGCCGCCTCTATTGGTTTCAATTACTACGTGAATAACTTCAATAAATACAACACCCTGTATGGATCGATCGGGACCTTGATGATCATTATGGTATGGATCAATTTTAATGCCTTTGTGGTGCTGATCGGTTTTGAACTCAATGCCAGTATCCGTGGTGCCAAAAAGTTCCTTAAAAAAGCTGAATAGTTATTTCAATCAGTTTTTGGATAACAACATTTCTATATTAGAAAAAATTCCTAATTTTGTGCAATCGTTTTCCAAGAGATAGAAAACCGATGATGAAACTGAAAATGAGATTAATATAATAAAACAATAAAGCATGAACAGCAAGGTTGTAACATTTGGAGAAATAATGCTAAGGCTGGCAACTCCGGGATTTGAGCGCTTCAGTCAGGTCAAACAATTTAATGCCACTTTTGGTGGAGGTGAAGCCAACGTAGCCGTCTCCCTGGCCAACTATGGTCTCAAGGCTGATTTCGTAACCCGTTTACCAAAAAATGACCTTGCGCAGTCTTGTCTGATGGATCTCAGGAAATACAGTGTTGGAGTTGACCATATCATCTATGGTGGCGACCGTCTGGGGATATATTTCCTCGAGACCGGCGCCGTAGCCCGTCCCAGCAAGGTGGTCTACGACCGTGCCAACTCTGCCATGGCAGGTATCAAACCCGGAATGGTAGACTGGGACAAAGTATTTGAAGGGGTAACCTGGTTCCACTGGACCGGTATCACTCCAGCCATCTCCGAGGGCGCCGCCCTGGCCTGCAAAGAAGCCATTGAAATAGCCAAC
>Ga0224523_1001399_pt1 | contig 10295 bp, 11 predicted proteins | sample CFST50metaG_FD_182732 | JGI IMG/M metagenome (GOLD analysis project Ga0224523, IMG submission 182732) | Peat soil microbial communities from Stordalen Mire, Sweden - C.F.S.T50 | ecosystem: Environmental > Terrestrial > Soil > Wetlands > Peat | place: Sweden: Norrbotten County, Stordalen Mire...
TCGACGGTCTCATAAGCCGTGTCCAGCGGGATTTCGCCTGTTGTAAGGATCCGATTGCTTATTCGTGCCGGCTCGCTCGTGCTTACAAATGCGGCGCCAAGGCTCTCTAACGCCTCTCGTACGTGCGGCATCCCCGCGTAGATGTTCTTATGAACGGGTCCTGAGTACTTTGGTATCCAGATATCTGGATGCGCCACAACGTTGACTGCACGCGCCCCTTCGCGAAGGGCATGGTCTCTTCGCATCGCGCTCAGCACCGACCACAAACCGCCAGTGTGATCGCGGTGCCCGTGGCTGAGCACGATGGTGTGAAGCGCAGATAGGTCTACATCCAAGACCGCCGCGTTGAAGGTCGCCGCGGTGTCTTGGCCCGTGTCGAGCAATACAGCGATGTCGTCAGTCTCGACAAGAATGCTTAATCCCCATTCGGCGCGCAGGCCAACTTGCGCGGCGGTATTCTCACAAAGCGTTGTGAGTGTAATTGTCATGCCCGGCCCCCTCCAGAACGGTGCCGTCAATGTTTACGCACATTCGTTATCACTACTCCATCGAAATGCTGCTGTACTTAAAAACTCTCCCCTCTTTTCGTTTCAATTCTTTTTTGGAGTCCCACCTGCCCCTTCGACGATTCATCTCGCCTACCGTGCGACGGCTGGTTCGGTGCTCGTAGCGGCTGTAATTGGCCAACGTCAACAAAACGACAGCTTTAAACCTGCGCACTACGAGAGAGCGAGCAACGTTGTGAAAGGGTCACATGGTTAATCGTGCGGCAGAATGCTGGCCTTATGGATTGATCGGTGTCGCGATCATTGCGGCTATCCTCAATATCGTCCTCTATGCCTCGGGGGTCGTCGAGTCATTTCTCCTCTGATTCCTTGTCATCGTGGTAGGCTTCGGTTCGCTTTACGCTTTTATGGGACGCGCGTTTGTCGCTGACGACGTTGCACGAAGTATCTAATGGCCCACCGAAGCCCGTTTCAATTTGAAGTAGCTCTGCACAACCTAGCCGTGGGGGTCCTAGGGGTACTCTGCTTTTGGGTGCGCGGTGACTTCTGGAGTGCGACGGTAATCGCGTTTGCGGTGTTTGGGGTCGGAGCCGCGTACGGCCACATACGCGACATCCGGCTTCGGCACAACTACGAGCCGGGCAATGCAGGGCCGATTCTGTATATCAACGATATCCTCTTGCCATTGCTGCTCATCGTTCTCCTGATCACGTACCGCGTCTAGTCAAAATACGCCACGCTCGCGCTTTTCTGCAATGGAGTGACTGAAGGTATCTAATAGCCAATAACGCGGCAAATAGAAAGCGCCTTATTCTATGCAAATTGTGTTCACCCTGTAACTAGTCTACCGGAGGTGAAACACATGGTGAGTCGAGTGGAGTACTTAAAAGTGATGGCTGGTCTAATCACGACTGCTTTCGCGTTCATCGCAGGCCTTGCGTGGAATCAAGCAATACAGTCTATTTTTATCTATTTTTTGGGAACGCCCAACAGCATTCCAGGAAACCTCGCATACGCAATTATCATAACCATTGTCGCAGTGATCGCCACGGTATACATCGCTGGTGCCGCCGCGAAAGCGGCGGGCGAAGAGACCGAAGCGGAAGTGAAGTAGGTGCGCACAACCACCACTTCTTTTCTTTTTTTGCCAGTCCGCAGCAATCGCACGCTTGCTTTCTTTGTCCGCCATCACCGAGCACTTAAAGATTCGCGAAATCATAAGAACAAGGGGTTCATACTGGCAGGCGTCAGGCCGCGCACACGCCGCAGGAGACGACTCATGGCTCAGAAGAAGTACGACATCATGATCCACCTCTGGTGGGAAAAGCAGATACGTAAGATAACGATCGTATCGGAAGATACGCGCATAGAGATGTGGTTTCGCAATTTCGGACACATCACCTTAGAAGAGAGACGAACGCGTGACGTTTTCAGCGGAATTATTGAGGGGCTAACGGGGGTCACGGAAGGCGACCTACCTGAGATTTTTGCAAATGTCATCAAAAGTGGGAAGCCCAAGACACGCGAGCGCGTACGAACGCGAGAAGAGCTGCTTGCGTTGGTAAAGCAAGCGGTTCACTGAGTGCCCGGGAAACGGGGCTGATCTGGTTGCTTTGGCACATCAGCCTCGCGAATCACGTTAGATATCGTTAAAACGTTTGGGATTCATGCAGGTAGGTACGACCATGAGCCAACACGGGGGGTTCACTAATTAAAACACACGTTATTACACTGACATCTCGGCAATTCAAATTACTGCAACGATCAACCTTCTCAAAGTGGCAGGCGTGCGACGAAGGACGTGCCACGAGTATAAAGGCACTGCTTGCAAAGTATTCAGCGTTCGTTATCCGGAGCGACGCTACCCTACTCGGCGTTGCCACTGACTCTATGGGCCGATCGAAGCGGCACGTACTTGATGCGCACTTTATCGACGAGAAGGAGTTTAAAGCGCTGCAGTTCCAGTTTGCAAGCGTTGAAGAAGAGAATATTGAGGCCCACTGACACACCCTAGAGATGGCGTTCGCCACGTGTCGGAACTGACAGACAAGTTGCGAGTCCTATACAAGGCGTCGTAGCGGCTTTTCGCACGTGACCGTCGCGAACTTACTCAATCGAGCATCCTGCGCCAGCCGCCTGCGTTTCTTCCACGCGCAATCCCAGTTGTTTAGCGCGCGCGCGTATTGAAGTGGTCCAGAGCCCGAAACTCGGATCGATTATGACGCTGTACCCTCCTTCGTAACCGTGCAACGATCCGTCTTCATACCACGCGATATAGTCAAATGCGTCCAGCGCAGGGCTCACTCGTTCGCTGACCCAGCTATCGTAGTCCTTTCCTGTTTCATCTTTCCACTCGAGAAACGTCGTCCCATACAAGTGCCAGCCTGCCACGTCAGCGTGTGTGAGCTCGAAGAAAGACTTTGCGCCGATGATTCGAATGTAACGCATGACCTTTTCCGCCTTGCTGCGCGGATCGCGTGACTCGCGAAATCGTCAGATTGACACGCTTATCGGCTTACCGCGCCACACTATTTCGTTACGTACATTACGCCATGCAGCATTAATATTGTTCACGGAGCCTGCAAATTCACAAAAAGCTTACCCCACCTGTGTCTAGCGCATAGACAAGCAGATTTGTTTGAGCGACTACATTTGACTCAAGCTTGCCATTCCGCCACACATTTGTGGCGGTCCAAACGACATCACTTTAAACGGAAGCCCGCTTACTCTAGTCTGACCTATTGCAAGCCGCAGCGCACGCTCGGAAACATGTTGCGAGCACTATTTAAATCACTAGTCCCAATAACTCATGCGCTTACCATTTTGGGGAGAGCGATCGAACTACCACAGTCGATCTTCAGCGCGAACCATTGCCAGGCGAGAATGCGCCAACTCTCTTTGCTACTAACAACGTCTCGAGTGTGCCCAGTGCCGCAAGACAAGTCAAACGGAATCAGACGCGATAAAAGAGTCAGACCAAAAATCTTCCTCGTCTGCTCGCTCGTTTTAATACTTCTAGTCTCGATGCTCTTTACGGGCGCAGGCAGTGGAGCGACGGGTTCTGCGCAAACGGCTAAGTATGTGGTATTTAGAGAGGATGACGTCGCGCCTAAGGCCGACTTCGCCGAGCTTCAGGCTGTCAACCAGGTGCACATCGACAAGAATGTGCCGGTGACGCTGGGCATCATTCCGCATCCGTACCCTACGCCTTCGGGCAATCAGCTGATTGAAGCAAGCCAAACGTTTCTCGATTACATGCGATCACTCACTTCAAACCATCTTTTTCAATTCGCACAGCACGGCTATACGCACCTAGATACCGGGCCGTCACCGCAGGGGCCCAGTGAATTTTATGGGAGGCCGTATGCCGCTCAATACAACGCAATCAAGCAGGGGCGCGACGACATCACCCAGGCGTTCGGGGTCACGCCCACTTCGTTTCTCCCTCCGTTTGACAAGAGCGACAACAACACACTAAAGGCGGCACAAGCGCTGGGGTTTACGGAATATAGCACTGCCTTTGTAGATGTCAACATGAATCAGGGATACAAAGAGGGCATTAAAGTAGACACGATCTCGATTGAGCTCGGTAACAATAGCCTTCAGTCGCTCGAGAACGCAACCGAGCAGTGGCTTAACAATCCTAATAGCATCAATACCTTCATTGTGTTGTATCACCCCTCCGATTTCAAGGCAGTCGATGGCACCGTCAATGCCACGGAATTGAAGCTACTGGGAGATTACATCGATTACTTGCAGGGGACCGGACGTGTGCAGTTCACAACGCTCGACCGTTCGGTGACCACGACAGGAAATGCCGCCGTTGCTTCATCGAGCAGCAATGGGACAACGGCTGTAGGAGCAACAGACGCAACAAACGGGGTGGCGGACGTCCCGGTTCTTGGAGCGATTCTCGCTTTTTCGCTCGCCGCCATATTCACGATTCGACTACGTACGAACAAAAACAGCCGTAAGAGGTGAGTGCGGGGCCAATACCGTTTTGACGTGGGACGGTGCCTCTCCTGTAACTTGATTCCTCAAAGAAAATGCAACGCAACCAGCACCGGCTGACATGGCTGATAGCTAAAGCTTGAATTTCAACGAATCTTCTTCGCAAGACCCTCGGCCAGCCGCTGCAACGCAGGCGAGCTATCGTGCGGGTCAAGCTGAACTTCAATAATCGTGAAGCCCTCGGTGTATGCCCGCGCCGCGTCGAGCGCGTGGTCAAGCTCATCCTCCGTCGTCGCCACAGTGCCCTTCCCCCCACCAACGATCTCCGGGAATCGACTGTACTGCCATACCTGCAGGTCGTTGAAGGGCCCGTCTTGGATTGGCCGTTCCGTCGCATACCCATAATTGTTGAGCACGACGATGATTGGATTCAGGCCGAGCCGTGCGATGGTCGAGACCTCGATGCCGGTCATTTGGAAGGCCCCGTCACCGACGAGCACTAGCGGACGAAGATTGGGATTCGCGAGTTGTGCTCCGATACTCGCGGGCACCGCAAAGCCGAGCGAGAGGTAATACCCGGGCGACAGGAATTCAGTTTTGCGGTGGGTGATGAGGTCAAGCCCGCCGAAGAGCGCATCGCCGACGTCGGCGATGACCACGGTGTTGTCCTCGAGCGCCCAGTTAAGCCGTTCAAACAGCCTCTTGACGGTGATCTTCTCCCCTCTTTTCGTCAAGAATGGTACGATAGGCCGCGGGTGTGGAAAGTCGCGGGGGATCCGCGGCGTGATGGGGGCGGTGAGTAAGCCTTCGAGGAAGTCGTGTAGACCGACGCGCGCGTAGGTGCGATACTGAATTGAACATTGCTCGCTCGTGACATAAATTGCCTTTTCCTGGTCGATGTGCGCGGTATATTGCCCGAGGTTAACGTCCGTCATAAAGGCACCAAGGAGGATCAAGCAATCACTTGATTCGACATAGTCGCGGACGGACGCAAAGCCCATCGCCCCTTCGTAGATGCCCATGTACAGGGGATGGTACTCGTCGACAACTGATTTACCCAGAATTGTCGCAGCGACAGGGATCTGCGCTTTATCAATTAAGGCGAGAAGCTTGTCCTGCAGTCCGAACCGGTGCAGCTCGACATCGGCAATTACGACGGGTTGCTGACTCTCGTTGATCATCGTCACATCGCGCGGGAGCTCAATGTACACCGGTCGCTTAACGCGGACTGCTTCGAATAGCACGCGATCAATCTCTTGGCACGCAGTGTGTGGATCATCTAAAACCGCAGACGCGACAGTCACTTCCTCAAAGATCTTCTTTTGCGTGTTGAAGGTTCGCACTTTATGGTGGAGGAGCGGGTTCCCTATCCTTTCTTTGATTCCCGGAGCTCCGGCGATGACTATCAGCGGAGATTTTTCCGCATATGCCTGCGCTGTGGCATTGACGACCTTCAGGCCGCCGACGGAGTAGGTGACGCACACAGCGCCTATTCCCCGTATACGTGCGTAGGCATCAGCGGCATAGCCCGCATTCAGCTCGTCGCACGTCGTGACAAGGTTGAGCGCACTATCGCTGAGCTGCTTGAAAAAGCCGAGCACGTAATCCCCTGGCACTCCGAAGACGTGTGAAAGGCCTAATAATCGAAGCCGCTCGATAAGGTAAGCGCCAACATTTTCGGCCCGATGAGACGTTCCGGATGTAGAAGCGTCATCAATTCCCATGTGGTTCTCCACCCTTACTTGGCCAAACAGCATTCTTCTTTGCAGCATGCGGTGCTTGGTTGTATAGGAGTTCTTGAAGGTCCAACGAGCATCAGTCGTTTTAGCACACTATTCAGCCATATACCTGTGGCCTCTTGTTCAACATCCGTCGGTCGGTCAATGCGTTTTTCGCCTGGTAAGCATCACAGTCGAGAGCGTTCCCTGGGACAACGACCACAGGACCCGTCTCATCGCTCTCAATATTAGCAAACTCGGATATCGCGACGCTAGCAGATCCGCTTGACACGCCGTGGGCTAATAGGAGGTCCGGTCCTACCGACTCCTTCTGAGCGGTTGCGGCTTTTCAAACAACCCGCCCCTGCAGCACGCAATGATTTATCATATCTAACCGGAATAGTGGGTGAGTGGCGCGACTCGCGCCCTATGATTGTCAAAGCACGCGCAGCACGGAACGTCGTGGCTGCGTGCGGGAGAACTCCTGTGGAACCATACGCCGCTATCGCTCTTGTGACCTTTCTAGTAACGTATGGAATGTTGGCCACAGAAAAAATCAATAAGACAGTCGTCGTAGGCGCAGGGAGTCTGGTGTTACTCATCACAGGCGTCCTCACCCTCGCCGAGGCCATTAATTATGTCAGCTGGGAGACCATCGGCCTGTTGTTTGGGATGTTCATCATCGTCGTGGTGCTATCAGATGCGGGGTTCTTCTCATACGTGGCATTCATCCTTGCAAAGAGGCTGAATTACAACCCTCGCACCATGCTGATCGTGTTCCCCCTCTTGGCAGGGCTGCTGGCGTCGTTCGTCAACAGCATTACAGTCATGCTCTTTTTTGCGGCGATTACGATCGAGATCGCGCGGCTCGTGAAGATCGACCCGGTGCCCCTCGTCGTCGCGGAGGTCGTTGTTGCCAACATCGGGGGGGCAGCCACCCTCATCGGCGGCCCCCCCAACGTAATACTCGGGACCCAGTTGGGTTTTGGCTTTAACGAGTTTCTGAGGAATAACGCCCCCATCGCGCTTGCTGCCGCCCTTTTAGCAGTAGGGGTGCTCTATCTTACGCAGCGGAGGGCGCTGACGCCTTTCGCGAAGGTTGACACGCGTGCGCTCTCGAGAATTGCTCCTGAGAGTGCCATCGTCAGCAAACGGATGTTCCGTCTCGCCCTCGCCGCCCTCATCGCTGCTGTGGTACTCCTCGTCAGCGGGGGTTATCTCGAGGCGGCATTCGGCATCCCGCTGAATACCGCCCTCGCCGCCCTCATTCCCGCCTTTATCTTGCTCCTTGTCGGCAGAGGAGGTATCGAGGACACTCTCAAGAAGGTCGATTACGAACTGCTGCTGTTCTTTATCGGTCTCTTTGTGTTAGTTGGCGGACTTGAAAAGACCGGGCTCCTCGGCGTGTTTGCAACCGGCTTAGCAGGCGCGTCTATGGGAAACAACACCGTACTGCTCTCGCTGCTGCTTTTCGGGTCGGCCTTCATAAGCGGGCTGATCAACACCGTCCCCTTCGCCGTGATGATGAGCTACGTTATCCGAGATCTGTCGCTCATTCCGTCAGTTCTCGCCACGGCCCTGATGGTCTGGGCGGTATCGCTGGGCGCCAACATCGGGGGCAATCTCACGCCTATCGGCGCCTCGTCGAACGTTGTCGCGTACAGCTCACTAGAGACGCACGGGGTGCGTATGGGGTGGGTGCGATGGATAAAAATAGCGCTCCCGCCGACCGTGGCGGCGCTCATACTTTGTGATCTCCTGCTCTACGTCAAATATATGGGATTCTTCTGAATCGATGGTGGTAACCATGAAAGTCCTCGTCTGTTTTGATGGATCGCCCTCAGTGATGGAGGGTGTGAAATGCGCAGTAAACGCGCTCCGACTCGATATCGATTACACGCTGCTGTACGTGCTCACTGAGCGCGGCATCTACGAGAGTTACAAGCGCATATTTCGGGAAGATTTGGAGCGGATCGAAGCGCTCGTTGGAGACGTTGACTCAGAGAAAAAAGCTGCGAGACGGATCTTTCTCGACCCTTTATGCGCGCACATGCGAGAACAGGGTCTCGCCGTCCGCGCGGTTGTGAGGGAGGGACACGCTGCCGAAGAGATTCTGGACGAGGTGCGTGAAGGACACTACGATATCGTCATGCTCGGAGCTGGACACTCTTTCTCAGCGTCGAGACTGCTCGTGGGTAGCACGGTGACCGAGGTAATGCGGAACGCCCGCACGTGCGTCATGGTGATGCACCCTGCGCGCATACACATCACAGAACAACACCGTTAAGCCACGGGCCGACGCCACTGCGTGATAACCCGGGTAGATCCCGATCAAGGGGCCCAGAACGAGCCCGTAAGTCAAAGCAAATCGAAAAATAAATGGTCTAATTACCGTTGAAAGCCGTCAAAGCCAATGTTAACGCAAAGATACAATAGCTAACAATTTGAAACTCAATCTCAGTCGTCACCGCTTTAGATTTCGCTTCCATTCCTCAAATTCTCTAGCGGCTGGATCCGCTTGCCATCGCGCTTCTGCTTCTCTAGACTCGCCCTTGCGTCGCTTCGCATAAATCTCACGGTAACGTCGGTTTGCATACTCGGCATACTTCGCCACAGTATTCCAGCATTCCCCATTCCTGTTTATTGCTGTTTTGTCCTTCCTGCATAGATATATGACTCTACCACCAATAATCCGTGCTTCTCCATCAGCGGTTTTCGACAAGAAGCATCGCCTCCATAGTTCGGGTGGCTCATTAGAGAGAATATAAGGCACGTGTACTCTACTCTCGTCGTCGGCAATCCGCTCTATGCCGTTTGCATCAAAATCCAGAATCTCTATGTCTATAAAGGTCATGCGGGTTTCCTCTTTTATCCTCCGTCAATCCTACCACAGTCTCCTTGGCTGGGGAGTTTGCTTTGGTGCCTGTTATTTGCACCGCCCCCCATATATCTACCTACAAGGCAGTCTGCACGGATTTTTTTCGTTTCTATTGTCCACACGTGTGCGTGTCTTTGTGCGGTCTCTGCGCCGCACGCTTTTGGCGCCTTGAGCCAGGATATATACCCTCTCGAGTACCTGTTTGCAGGGCAAAAGCCGTCCTGCTGCGCGTTTATTGCAGATTCAAAGCTAATGGCGTGGGACGTCCTTCGTCCCACGAAGACGTGCTTAAGCGCTGGCATCTCTCTTAGTGTGTTCCTCAAGTTGCTTTAATATCCGGAGGTATTTGCGCTCCAAATCTTTGTTCTCTGTCTTTAATTTGTTGTTCTCCTTATTCAGGCGTTCAACTTCGGCGCGCACGCGGGTAAACGCTTCCGAATGCTTCAGCTGTAGCCTTCCGTTCTTAGCTTTCAAGAGCTCGTTTTCGACCGTAAGTAGAGACTCCTTGAGCATACGCGGTCATAAGCTATAATGGCATAAATAGAGCGCGTCGTAAAAAAAGCATAACACGTTGATTTAGCTGCGACACAGCCTCAAGCCCTCCGAAGCGTGTTGTCTGGAGGGAGTATGCGGTTTACTTAGCGTCTGTGAGCTGGCACTTGAAAACGCAACGTGATGCGTGCGCGTCGTCGTCGGACGAGCGGCGCAGTTTCGCGTATGCTCGAACCCCAAACGCTTTGTTGTGAGGGGTTCAACCGCTCATGCGTCTTCTAGTTCTCTGAGCGTCTCTGTGGCGCTCCGTCGAATCTCCGCGCTCTTATCACGCAACGCGGTGATCAACTCATCGACAGTTGTTCCGGCTGCCACTGTGCTCGCGTCGTGTGCAAACTGAGCACTATCGCCGTCTCTGCCGCACTCTAAAATGTTTGGCAACGAAGCCCCGTATTTTAGTAATGACCGCTATGCCGGCTGCCGTAACGCTGCCCGCTCTGGCCTGCACCGTCGCCTCACCCTTCGAAACCTCCTTCCCGATCTGAACCTGAATAGACCGGGATTTCTCCGTAGCAAGCACCTGCGATGGATAGATGCTGCGGTGGCCGGACATCACGTAGCTCACAACGCACGCTACTGCGGCGTACGGCGCGACTGCCGGCCCGAAGAGCTCAATTGATATGATACTCGCGGCGATGGGGGTGTTGGTGGCTCCTGCAAGAACGGCTACGAGACCAATTGCCGCAAACG
>Ga0224523_1001403_pt1 | contig 10274 bp, 8 predicted proteins | sample CFST50metaG_FD_182732 | JGI IMG/M metagenome (GOLD analysis project Ga0224523, IMG submission 182732) | Peat soil microbial communities from Stordalen Mire, Sweden - C.F.S.T50 | ecosystem: Environmental > Terrestrial > Soil > Wetlands > Peat | place: Sweden: Norrbotten County, Stordalen Mire...
TGCTGTAGTTACAAGCGATTTCAGCCATTACCGGCCGTTTTGTTTTGTCCCTGTCACCACCGCAACCAACAACTGTGATCACTTCTTCATTTCCTTCTTTAACTGCAGAAATTGTTTTTAAAACATTTTCTAGAGCATCCGGAGTATGAGCATAATCAATGATTGCAATGATCCCATTCGATGATCTTACATGTTCAAATCTTCCTTCAACCGCTTCGAGTCCGCTTAATATTTTTAATACTTCTGTCTTGTCTTCACCAAGCAATGATGCGGTAGAATATATTGCCAGAAGATTGTAAGCGTTGAAACTTCCAACTAGTTTGAACCATACATCAATGCCATCAATGTTTAATTGCAAGCCGGTGAACCTGTTCTCAATTATCTTTGCTTTATAGTCAGCAGCGCTTTTTAATCCATAAGAATATTTAGAAGCTTTTGTATTTTGAAGCATCACTTTCCCATTTTTATCATCTGCGTTTGTCAATGCAAATGCACGATTACCAAGCGAATCAAAGAATTTCTTTTTAGCGGAAATATATTCATCAAATGTTTTATGATAATCAAGATGTTCGTGGGTGATATTGCTGAATACTCCGCCTGCAAAATCAAGGCCGGTGATCCTGTGCTGAACAACCGCATGAGAACTCACTTCTATAAAACAATGTGTGCAGCCCTCATCAACCATTTGTTTCAGCAATGCATTTAACTCAATGGCATCAGGCGTTGTATGTGTTGAGGAAATTATTTCGTCGTTCACCATATTACAAACAGTTGAAAGTAATCCAACGTTGTAACCTAATTTTCTAAATAAATTATGAAGTAATGTTGCTGTTGTTGTTTTCCCATTTGTGCCTGTAATACCCGTCAATTTTAGCTTTGCAGAAGGATTGTCAAAATAATTAGAAGCGATCCATCCCAATGATTCACTGCTGTTTTTTACTTTTATATAAGTGATATTATCAACAAATATTTCAGGAAGATTTTCGCATACAATTGCTTTTGCGCCTGATTTTATAGCCTGTTCTATGAATATGTGACCGTCTGTTTTTGTCCCTTTGATAGCTACAAAAAGACATCCTTCAGGAATATTTCGTGAATCGAAAGTAATTTGAGTTACGGCAATATCAGTGCTCCCAATTACTTTTTCAATTCCTGCTTTATATAATATGTCTTTTAAAAATTTCATTAAAGTTGTTAATTATTATTCGTTTTTTTCGGTGTGCTTTGTTTACTATTTGATTTTGTTGTACTATTTTTCGATTTATCAGTAGCTTTATTTTTGCTTTTATTTGTAGTTGGCTTTTTCGGTTTGTCAGTTTTTGATATTGGCTTTTGTGTTTGATTATTATCGACTTTATTTACTGCAACTTTATTATTATCTGCGATGGTTGAATCTGTTTTTTGTGGAATTTTTATAAGTTCATTTTCATCTGAGGCTGCTGCCTTTGCAAGTTCAATATGGATTGACGTGCCTCTTACTGCATGCGATCCGGCAGCAAGCGATTGATTGATTACTTTTCCTTTTCCTGATATTCTGACTTCAAGCCCTATGTTTTCCAGTAAATAGATGGCATCTCTGATTCCCATTCCCACTACATCCGGAATAATACCATATTTGTAATCTTTTTCTTTTAATAAAACATTTTTTGAATCCGATGAAGAACAAACCCATTCTGCATTTGGATTTTGTGAAAGCGCTGCAAAATCAAGCTTCTGATAAATTGCATAAAGATCTTTTTGATTTGATGCAGATACAAAAGGGATTGAAAACTTTATTGTGGTATCGGCTTTTTGCTGACGGATATCTAGATGTGTTGCATAGATCCTGTCTGCGATATCTTTAAATATAGGCGCAGCAACAGCTGCCCCGTAGTACGCTCCTTTTGACGGATCATTCACAACAACAATACAAGAATACTTTGGATCATCAGCTGGATAATAACCGACAAAAGAAGCTTTATAACTAATTGATCCCTTTTCGCCATATCCTTTGCTATTCTTCGCAACTTGTGCCGTTCCTGTTTTTCCTGCAACTTTATACACAGGATTTTTTACGCATTGTCCTGTTCCATGTTCTACAACATCTTCTAAAAGTGATTTTGCTTTAGCTTCTGTGCTTTTTGAACAAATGGAATCTTTTAGTACTACCGGATTGAATGATTCAACAACTTTGCCCATTCTTTGAATCTCTTTTACAAAAAGAGGTTTTATCATTTTCCCATTATTGGCTATAGCATTATAAAAAGTTAAAATTTGTAATGGCGTTAATGCCACTTCATAGCCAACCGACATCCAAGGTAATGTTACTTTTGACCAGCTTCTGCTTTTTGGATTTTTTATTACAGGCATTGCTTCTCCGCCGATATCAATACCCAAAGGTTGGTTGACACCCATGCTATAAAGCTTGTCAGTGAAGCGTTGCGGATTATTTTTATATGCATTAAATATTGCCTGCGAAATACCTACATTTGATGATTCTTCAAAAGCTGCTCTTACTGTTTCTGGCCCGAAGCCATTTATGTGAGAGTCTTTCATTTCCCTGTCGAAATATTTTGTTTCCCCGATCCTGACCATATCTTCTGGCTTCACCATTCCATCATCCATTGCTGCGACAAGAGAAATTAATTTAAAAGTTGAACCTGGCTCTGTGCTTTCTCCAATGGCATAATTAAATTTTTCATCATAAACACCTTCAGAAGTTCTTGTGAGATTTGCGATCGCTTTAACGTAGCCTGTTGAAACTTCCATCAAAATGACACATCCGTGATCCGCATTATTTGCGATCAGGTTTTTCATTAAAGAACTTTCGGCAACATCCTGAATATTTTTATCAATAGTTGTAATTACGTCATTGCCATTCTGCGGTTCAATTTCATTTTCATTCATTGGCATCCAAACACCACCTGCGATTTTTTTTCTTAATCTTATTCCGCTTGTACCTTCCAGTTTTTTTGTATACGCGCCCTCAATCCCTACATTAATGCCTTCTCTGTCATAGCCTATTGTTCTTTGAGCAAGCATTTGGTAAGGCATTACTCTTTTTTCTTTCTGGTCAATGATAAGTCCGTTCTTATTTTTTCCTAATCTGAAAATCGGGAATGTTTTTATTTTCTTCAGGTCATCAAATGATATTTGAGAATTTTCATCAGATATAAAAGACTTATGTATTAGCACATATTCTTTTCTGTCGGCTCTTGCACTGCTTAATATTTTTTTGTATTCAAATTTCGATTTATCTTTAAAAAATTTAGCAAGACAGGAGGCAAGAGAATCAGCCTTATTTTCAAAGACCTCGTCGGTAACAACTTTTGAATCCCAATAGATATCGAACATTGGAACTGATGTAGCTAAAAAGCTTCCATCATCGGCACAGATATTTCCGCGAATGGCTTCAACCTTCATTGTATCCAGCGTTTGCATATCCGACCTTTTTTTCCATGTATCACCTTCAACAAATTGTATGTGGATGACCTGTGCAATTATAAAAAAAGAGAAGAGCAACACCACTAGGTATACTAGGTAAACTCTCCACAATATGTCTTTCTTTACTTCTTTCATCCGCCTTATTTCTGTTTTTTTGTTGTATCTTTCATGATGAAAATTTTATGCGGAGGATTAACTGATTCTTTTAATCCATAAATACCAATTCTTTTCATCACTTCAGATTGTTTGCTGTAAAACATCAATTTTGATTTTGTTGAAATATTTTCTGATCTTAATTCTTTTAATTCCTTTTTCATTTTTTCTATCTCAATAATTTTTTTTTCAGCATAATATGAATTGCCGATATAAAGAATTGCAAGGAATGTTATATATAAAAAAAATGGCAAACTCTTAACTACATTGTCCCTTGTGAGGATCGTCCCATCAAGAACGCTTTGAATTCCTTTCAGAACGACATTTCCTTTTTTCTTCTTTTTTACAGGAGCAGGTTCAACCTTTTCGGGTTCTGTATTTTCTTCCGGTTCTTTATATGAGTTCTCGTTCATTTTAATTTTTAACAGCTATTCTGAGCTTGCCGCTTCTTGCTCGTTTGTTTTTTTCAATTTCTTCTTCACTTGGAACGATTGGCTTTCTTGTGACCATTTTCATTGGAGATTGTACATTTCCATAAAAATCTTTTTCTATTGTTCCTTCAAAATTTCCCGATTTCATATAATTCTTTACAAGCCTGTCTTCAAGCGAATGATAAGCGATCGCAACAAGTCTTCCACCTTTATTCAATACTTCATTACTTTGAATTAACAGTTCTTTCAATGCTTCCATTTCGCCATTAATTTCAATTCTTAAAGCCTGAAATATTTGCGCATAAAATTTATTTTCTTTTCCCCGTTCTGCGAATTTTTCAATAACAGTTTTCAACTCATCAACCGATCTTATTTCTTTCGATTTCCTTTCAGCAACAATAGTGTTCGCTATTTGATATGATTGTTTCAATTCACCGTAATCGTAAAAAACTTTACTTAATCTTTCAACAGGATATTCTGCCAGAATTTGCTTTGCTGTCAATTCGCTTTTCCTGTCCATTCTGAGGTCGAGTTCGGAATTAAAGCGGGTTGAGAAGCCTCTTTCCGGATCATCGATCTGATGCGAAGAAATTCCCAGATCAGCAATTATTCCGTCAACTGCAAGAATTTTATGGAACATTAAAAAATTCTTCAGAAATCTGAAATTTGCATTTATCAGTATAAACCTTTTGTCATCAATTGTGTTTTCCAGAGCATCTTCATCTTGATCAAATGCGATCAGTTTTCCGTCTCCTATTTTTTTTAATATTTCTTTGGAATGCCCGCCACCGCCGAATGTAACATCGACATAAATCCCACCGGGCTTTATATCAAGTCCATCAATACTTTCTTTCAGAAGAACAGTTTCATGGTAAGTCATTCGTTGTTTCCCTGTTATCTTTTTTACCCATTACATCTTCAGCAAGGCTTGAAAAATCTTCAGGTTCATTTGTCTGAAGTTTTTCATAAGCATCTTTTGCCCATATTTCTATCCTGTTTGAAAAAGCAAACAATACGATCTCTCTTTCAATGCCGGCGTATTGAACAAGTTGCTTTGGTAAGAGAAGCCTGTTGACTGAATCAAGCAATAGTTCAGTTGCTCCACGATAGAAATATCTTACAAAATCGCGGTTCTTTTTATTATAAAGATTTAGCTGATTTACTTCGTCGCTGATAACTTTCCAGACATTCTGGGGATATAAAACGATACACTTTTCAAAACCTCTGTTTATAACAAACCTGTCCTGAACTTCAGGGGGAAGCTGCTTTTTAAGACCGGCAGGAAGCATGAAACGCCCTTTTGCATCCATCTTACATTCATATTCACCAATCAGGTTTGTCATTTTCCACAAAGTGTTTTAGAGTTGTAAAATTATATAAAATATTACCACATTTTACCACTTTTCTACACTTTGTTGATAACTTTTTCCACTTCCTGAATATGTTATTTTTAAAAAACTGTATTTCTGCATATTATAATCAAATTAAAAATTTAATTGTGAAAAGCATTGTCGAAATCTTATCCTTTAATTGATTAATTTTAGTTTCTTTATGCTTTGAAATATTACAACTTGGCTAATTATTTTAATTTTGTATGAATAATATTTATCTTAAATAAATTAAATGACTGAAATAAAAGCTGATAAAATTGATTTAGAAGAGATAATCCGAAATAAAAACCCACGTCTTCTTAAAATAATCCCGCGATTTATTCTGAATTATGTGAAGAAGATCATCCATCAAAATGATGTTAATGGCGCACTTGAGAGATACAAGGACAAAGAGGGTCTTGATTTTGTTGAAAATATTTTAAATGATCTTGGGGCGAATATTAATGTTGTTAATCCTGAAAATATCCCCGCAACAGGAAGGTTTATATTGGCATCTAATCATCCTTTAGGTGGGCTGGATGGGATGGCATTAATGCATGTTGTAGGAAAAGTAAGGAAAGATATTGTTTTCCCGGTGAACGACATTTTGCTTTACCTGCGAAATCTTAAAATATTGTTTCTTCCTATAAATAAGCATGGGAAAAATATTGAGAATAAAACTAAAATGGAAAATGCATTTGCTTCAGATGTTATGATATTATATTTCCCTGCCGGATTATGTTCAAGAAAACAAAAAGGAGAGATACTAGACCTTGATTGGAAAAATACGTTTATAAAAAAAGCGATACAATATAAGAGAGATATAATACCTGTTCATATCAACGGACATAATTCGAATTTTTTCTATAACTTAGCAAACTGGCGAAAGCGCTTAGGAATTAAAGCAAATATTGAAATGTTATATCTGGTTGATGAGATGTTCAATCAACACGACAAGGAAATAAATATTACGTTTGGGAAACCTATTTCCTATAATGTTTTTGATAGTAGATACAAGTCGAATGAATGGGCAAATAAAATGAAATTGCACGTTTATGAACTTGGAAAAAATAATAAAGCAGAATTTCGCCAAGACTAAATATTTGAATTGCATATCATGATGAAAGAGGTTATTCCACCAGTCGATAAAGAAATTCTTGAAAAAGAATTATCCGAGGATAAATTTATTCGCCTTACAAACAATAAAAGCAACGAAATTTATATTGTAACAAACAATGATTCGCCAAATGTTGTAAGGGAAATAGGGCGGTTGCGTGAAATTACTTTCCGCAGAGCAGGGGCAGGAACAGGCGAAGAAATTGATATTGATGAATACGATATATGCGCTGCTCCTTATAAACAATTAATTGTTTGGGATCCGATAGAACGTGAGATTGTTGGAGGGTATAGGTTTATACGTTGCGATGAAGCAAAAAAAGATAAAAATGGTGAATACCTGCTGGCAACAGCACATCTTTTTAAATATTCCGACATTTTTGAAAAGTATTACATGCCTTATACGATTGAATTAGGTCGCTCATTTGTCCAACCTCATTATCAACCGCTGAATGACCCACGTAAAGGTTTGTATGCATTGGATAATATATGGGATGGCTTAGGCGCTATTGTAATTGACAATCCAGACATAAGGTATTTTTTCGGAAAAGTAACCATGTACCTTAATTTTAACCAGGAAGCAAGAGATCTGATCTTGTATTTCATGCATTGTTATTTCCCGGATCGTGAAAACCTTGTTACACCTAAGTTTCCAAGAGGTCTTCAAATAGACATTCGCGAACTAAAATCAATTTTTAAAGGAAATTCTTATAAGGAAAATTACAAGATACTTGTTCAGAATGTCAGAAAATTGAGTGAAAATATTCCCCCTCTTGTTAATGCTTATATGAATATTTCTCCTTCCATGCTTACTTTTGGAACTGCATTAAATGATACTTTCGGAGATGTTGAAGAAACGGGAATCCTCGTTACTATCAGCGATATCTATGATATTAAGAAAGAAAGGCATTTGCACTCATACAAAAAAGAGAAGAAATAATTCTTCTCTTAAATTAAAATAATATATCTTCTCCATGCTCATTAAAAGTGCAAAGTTCCTTATCAGCAGCCAAACACATGATAAATGTCCCAAAGCAAATTTACCGGAATATGCTTTTATTGGCAGATCGAACGTTGGAAAATCGTCACTTATCAATATGATCGCCGGAGTAAAGAAACTTGCAAAAACTTCTACAACTCCCGGGAAAACGCAATTGATCAATCATTTTCTTATCAATGAAGAATGGTACCTGGCAGATCTTCCTGGTTATGGCTATGCGAAAATATCAAAGGAAACACGCGCCAAATGGGAGAATATGATCAAAGGATATCTTCTGAACAGGGAAAACCTTTTAACTACATTTATTCTGGTTGATTCACGTATCGAGCCCCAGCAAAGTGACCTGGAATTTATGGAATGGATGGGAACAAATGAAATTCCATTTGCAATTGTATTTACTAAAACAGATAAACTTTCAAGAAATGAGCTTTCAAGAAATTTCGAAAGCTATAAAAAAGAATTAAACGAAATTTGGGAAGAACTTCCGCATACTATTTTATCTTCTTCAGAAAATAAAAAAGGAAAAAATGAAATACTTTCCTTTATTGAGGAAACGAATAAAATTTTTGATCCCTCTATTTGATTTTAATTCCTCTTCATTACAAAATAATTATTCCAGATTTTCTGATAAAAAATTTATATTTGTCGTAAATTTTGTTACTTTAATGTTGTGATATATGTTTTAGGACGCAGTAATAAATAAAAAAAGTTTTTTTAAATAAATATAGATAATTCACAAAGCTAATTATCAAATTTAAGCTTAATGAAAAAAATTATTACAATAACAGCATTGCTATTCTCAATAGGAATAAGCCAGGCACAGATTCATGATACAATAGTGAAATGGACATTTCCAACAGGAAATGCAACTGATACAATTGCAAATGGCGGCATTCCTGCCAATCTTTCCAAGGTTATTAAAACTGTTGGTGGCACAAGTGTGTTGTTGTTCCCGGCAGGAGCTACTACAAAATCAGCAAGCGCCACGAAATGGGATAATGGATCAGGCACAAAATATTGGCAGGTTTCTTTTACAACTAAAGGTTATGACAGTTTGTTTTTTACTTCGAAGCAGAGAAGTTCTTCTACCGGGCCAAGGGATTTCAAAGTTCAGTACAGATTGGGATCAACAGGAACATGGAGTGATGTTCAAAATGCCGCTGTTATTGATACAGCAGATAATTTTGTTAAAGGTTTTTTGACGGATTCTTTACCTGTTGTATGTAACAATAATGATTCTGTTTATTTACGGTGGATTATGACATCAAATATATCGGCTAAGGGAGGAACGGTAGGATCTACCGGGACTTCAAGCATTGATGATATTATTATATGCGGACACAATATTTCGGGAATTGAACCGCCAGTAGTTAATAACGTATATGTAAATACTCTTTCAGAGGTTAAGGTTGTATTCAGCAAAGCTGTAAATGCTGCAACAGGTGAAGACGTTACAAATTATACGGGATTGGGTACAATTTCTTCAGCTGTGCGTTCTGTCTCGCTTGATACTGTTACATTAAATTTGGCATCGCCGCTTATTAATGGAAATGCATACACACTCACCGTTTCAAATGTTCAGGATACAACTTCAAATAACACACCTATGCCAACTGCGCAATCATTCAATTTTCTTTTTAACAACTCAAAAGCGCCAATTGTTATCACGGAGATTATGTATAATCCACCTGAATCTGGTACCGATTCATTGGAGTTTGTGGAGCTTTATAATAACTCAAGCATCACTGTTCTTGTTGGCGGTTATTTTTTCAAAGTTGGCACAACTTCTCAAAATACGTATTATGCTTTTCCTGCGGGGATGAGTATGGCACCAAACGCATATATTGTTCTGGCAAGAAATCCGATCACAGTTGATACATTTTATCACATTAGCGGAACGATAGCCTGGGCATCAGGGCAAGCATTAAATAATACAAATACAAAATTGCAGATAGTGAATTCTATAGGAGAATACATTGATTCGTTAACTTACAAAACTACCGCGCCATGGCCAACCTCTTCTAATGGTAACGGACCATCATTGACATTATGTGATCCGAATTCAGATAATTCCAATGGATTAAACTGGCAGGCTTCTGCTGAGTTTATTGATTCTTTGAACGGCAAAGCGGTCATGGCAAATCCCGGAACAGGGTGTATAACTACCAACGTTATTGAATTACCTGAGATTAATGATATCGTTAATTGCTTTCCTAATCCCGTGAAAGAAATTCTTACCCTTACGTTTGAAAAGCAAGCCGATAAAATTGAAATTTTTGACATGTTTGGAAATATTGCTTATACTATAACAGAGCCATCTTTAGTAATGAAGATAAATACTGAAAATTTAAAAAAAGGTATTTATTGCATAAAAGTTTTTTTCAAGGATCATTCCATTGATATAAAAAAAATATCTGTTATTTAAATCCTAAATCAACTTAAGATTATCATTATCTTCAGTTCTTATTTATCAAATAATAAATTTCCGTCATACACACTCTCCGTTCTGTTTCTTGTAACAGTTAAGAAAGAGTTTTTTAATATGTAAGCATAGCTTTGAGGTACTTCTATAACTTTTAAATGTTCTTTGAGATACAAATCTTTGTCTCATTTTTTTAAAGCAATTCATTGCTATAATGTTAAATGAGCTTATACGTATGCCTCTGCGAATTAATGATGTTGAAAAATAGGTGGAAATACGGATTCTTTATTTAAAATTAGTTTTGTATATTTGTTTATATTTAGGTGAAATATTATTAAGTAAAACTCGAAGTTTATAAG
>Ga0224523_1001405_pt1 | contig 10270 bp, 8 predicted proteins | sample CFST50metaG_FD_182732 | JGI IMG/M metagenome (GOLD analysis project Ga0224523, IMG submission 182732) | Peat soil microbial communities from Stordalen Mire, Sweden - C.F.S.T50 | ecosystem: Environmental > Terrestrial > Soil > Wetlands > Peat | place: Sweden: Norrbotten County, Stordalen Mire...
GGTACAACCAATTTTTTGCAGAAAAATTTCCATGGCACTGTGTTTATCAATTATCATTAATCTTTTTGCTTTACAATAAACCTCCTTCTCGGAGGGGGCTCATAATTCAAAATTCAAATTCCTAATTCATAATTGTTTTCCTTATTTCGCGATTTCACCATTTCGCTACTTCGCTATTTCCACTTCGTTATGATCCGTATCATTTTGAAACGGTGGATTATTATCGTCTTCTGACAATAAAAAAGATTCTTTTTTCTAAATTCCACATTTTCAATCAATTAAAAAAGCATCACCTTCTTTTTAAAAGATTGGCATGCCATTCGCAATGCAAGTTGTGAAAATTTCAAATCAAAAAATTCTTACGATATGCTAACACTGATTCTTTTATTAACAGGTACAGGATGTTTCTGGCTCTTTTATAAAGCGATTGATTTTTTTGAAAAAATTTAAAACCATGATAGCACTATTCATTTTATCCATTGCAGTTTTTGGTTACCTCGTGTATGTATTGGTTAAACCCGAAAAATTTTAAGAAATGAACACAGAAATTACTGGAGTAATACTCATGTTCGTTGCCACCATTGCGCTGGCAATACCGCTTGGTAAGTACATCGCAAAAGTGTATGCCGGGGAAAGAACATTTTTAGATCCCGTTTTCAACCCGGTTGAAAAATTCTTTTTCCGCATCAGCGGTATTGATCCGAATAAAGAGATGAACTGGAAACAGCACCTTGTCGCGTTGCTAACCATTAATCTCATCTGGTTCCTTTTTGGAATGCTTATTTTAATGAACCAGCGTTGGTTGCCACTAAATCCTGATGGAAATCCTTCCATGACTCCCGATTGCGCATTCAACACTACTGTCAGCTTTGTTTCAAATACCAATCTGCAGCATTATTCAGGTGAAACAGGCGTATCCTATCTGGGGCAGTTGATCCTCCAGTTGTTCCAATTTATCAGTGCAGGAACTGGTATGGCTGCTGTAGCAATGGTATTCTGCGCTCTGAAAGAAAGAACAGCCGACAAACTCGGAAATTTCTACAACAACTTCATCAAGTCCTGCACAAGAATTCTATTACCCATTTCATTTGTCGTTGCAATTATTCTCGTTTTCAATGGTACCCCCATGACTTTTAAAGGAAAAGACACTATTATCTCTTTGCAGGGGGACACGGTTCATGTTTCGAGAGGACCGGCAGCATCAATGATTGCCATCAAGCAGGTGGGCACCAATGGTGGTGGATTTTTCGGTGCGAACTCTGCTCATCCCCTGGAAAATCCTACTTACTTAGCGAATATGGTTGAGAATATTTCAATCATTCTTATTTCTATCGCATTGGTATTTGCTCTGGGATTTTACCTGAAAAGAAAAAAATTAGCGTTGATGATTTTCGGTGTGATGATCATTGGCGTTTTACTATTTCTAATTCCTACCATAATTCAGGAGATGAAAGGAAATTCAGCCATTGCGAAAATGGGAATCGATCAAACAGCGGGAAGTATGGAGGGTAAGGAAGTCCGTTTAGGTTCGGCCGCTTCAGCATATTGGAGCATTATAACCACGGTGACTTCAAACGGTTCAGTAAATGCAATGCACGACAGTTTTACCCCTCTTTCAGGAATGTTTACTATGTTAGGGATGATGATTAATTCATTTTTTGGAGGAGTAGGTGTCGGGTTTCTCAACTTCTACATCTTTATCATTATAGCTGTTTTTATTTCGGGATTAATGGTGGGGCGAACCCCCGAATTTCTCGGAAAGAAAGTAGAGGCGCGCGAAATGAAAATCGCCATGATTGTCTTTCTGCTACATCCCTTGCTCATACTTACCGGTACAGCCCTCTCTTCTTATGTCATTCATGTCCACCCGGGGCTTCCCTGGCTTAATAATCCGGGTTATCATGGATTTTCAGAAATGCTCTATGAATACACTTCTTCATCCGCCAACAATGGAAGCGGCTTTGAGGGATTAGGTGATACACCATCGGTGTTCTGGAATATTACATGCGGATTTGTGATGTTATTGTCCCGCTTCTTACCGATCATTGGTCCGGTTGCAATTGCCGGCTTACTGGCAAAGAAAAAATATATTCCTGAAAGCGCCGGTACGTTGAAAGCAGATACAGCAACTTTTGGCATTATGGTTTTTGCTGTAATAGCTATTCTTGTCGCATTATCATTTTTCACTGCATTGGCTTTAGGGCCTATTGCGGAATATTTCAGTATGAAATAATCCTTATTTATTGCAATCATTATTTTTATCAATATGGCAAAAAGACAAAGAAAAACTCCGCTGTTTCAGAGGGATTTAGTAAAAGAAGCGCTGAAGCAATCATTCGTAAAGCTCGATCCACGGATCCTGTATCGCAATCCTGTAATGTTCACAGTTGAGATCGGAGCCTTCATCATGCTGTTAGTTTGTATCTGGATATTAAAAGGGGATCAGTTACAAGGCTCATTCGCATATAATCTCATCATCTTTATCATCCTGCTTGTGACCGTATTGTTCGCCAATTTTGCTGAAGCACTCGCCGAAGCGAGAGGAAAAGCACAAGCAAACAGTTTGCGTAAGACAAGAGAAGAAACTCCTGCAAAACTGGTGCAGTCTTTTGGTGAAATAATGCTGAGAGAAATCAAAATAGTGAGTTCATCGCTTCTGAAAAAGGGGGATATCTTTTTTTGTGAAACAGGCGATATTGTTCCTGCCGATGGTGAGATCATCGAAGGTATTGCAACCATTGATGAAAGTGCAATCACCGGTGAATCAGCCCCGGTTATTCGTGAAGCAGGTGGTGACAAATCTTCTGTGACAGGAGGTACAAGAGTTTTATCCGATAAAATAAAAGTTGAAGTTACAGCTAAACCGGGAGAAAGTTTTCTCGACAGGATGATCACCATGGTGGAAAATGCAACCCGTCAGAAGACCCCAAATGAAATTGCACTCACGATCCTGCTGGCAGGTTTTACGTTAATATTCATCATTGTATGTGTGACTTTGCAGCCGTTTTCACTTTATGCTCATACACACATACCCATATCTGCATTTATTTCTTTGTTCGTCTGTCTGATTCCTACAACAATAGGCGGATTGCTTTCTGCCATTGGTATTGCAGGAATGGACCGGGCGCTTCGTGCCAATGTGATCGCCAAATCAGGAAAAGCAGTGGAAACTGCCGGCGACCTCGACACCATCCTGCTTGATAAAACGGGAACGATAACCATTGGAAACCGGAAAGCTACCAATTTCTATCCTGCTGCCGGCGTAAATGAAAACGATCTGATCAAAGCATGTGCACTTTCTTCACTCGCGGATGAGACACCCGAAGGAAAATCTATCGTTGAACTATCAGGCAAAAATGTTCCGATCAATACGTTATCCACGGAAGGTGCAACACTGATAAAATTTTCTGCGGAAACAAGAACCAGCGGGGTAAATCTTCAAAATGGAGTCCAGCTTCGTAAAGGAGCTGCTGATGCAATAAAGAAATTGAGTGTTGATGCAGGAAATCCATTCCCGGAAGAGATACAAAAAAAAGTCGAAGAAATTTCATCCAATGGAGGAACCCCATTGGTGGTTTCAGAAAATAAAAAAGTTATAGGTGTGATAGAATTGCAGGACATTATCAAACCGGGAATTTGGGAACGTTTCGAACGGTTAAGGAAAATGGGAGTGAAAACAGTGATGGTAACAGGTGACAATCCGCTCACTGCAAAATACATCGCTGAAAAAGCCGGCGTTGATGATTTTATTGCAGAAGCCAAACCTGAAGACAAGTTGGAATACATCCGCAAAGAGCAACAAAGAGGAAAACTGGTTGCCATGATGGGGGATGGCACAAATGATGCGCCTGCCCTGGCACAGGCAGACGTTGGTGTGGCCATGAACAGCGGAACAGCAGCAGCAAAAGAAGCAGGCAACATGGTGGACCTGGATAATGATCCCACCAAGCTGATTGAAGTCGTTGAAATCGGAAAACAATTATTGATGACACGCGGAACCCTCACCACCTTCAGCATTGCGAACGATGTTGCTAAATATTTCGCCATCGTTCCTGCATTGTTCATGGTTTCTATTCCCGCATTGGCATCGTTAAATATTATGCATCTCTACAGCCCGCAAAGCGCAATTCTTTCAGCTATCATTTTCAATGCCATTATCATTCCGCTGCTAATCCCGCTTGCATTAAAAGGCGTTGCCTACAAACCTATAGGGGCAAGCGCATTGCTGAGGAGAAACCTTTCAATCTATGGACTGGGTGGGATCATTCTCCCTTTTATCGGTATCAAGCTCATTGATTTGATAATATCAACGATGTTGTGAGATCTGAGATATGTGTAATTTACAAAATTAATAACAAGATATATGAAGACAAATATTTTGCAGGGAACAATTCTGACACTTTGCTGCATTTTCTTTTTCTGCGGGGTTTATACGGTGGCAGTCTGGGGTATTGCTCAATTTTCACCCAATAGCGGGAAGGGAGAAATAGTCAGTTATAAAACTCCAAAGGATATTTTAAAATATGGATATGCTAATGTCGGTCAGTCATTCACGGCTGATAAGTATTTCTGGTCGCGGCCTTCTGCAGCAAACTATAAAGCTGATGCTTCCGCCGGGAGCAACAAAGGGCCGTCAAATCCTGATTACCTCAAACAGGTGCAGGCAACAATAGACACCTTTATGTTACATAATCCCTCAGTTAAAAAATCAGAGATACCTGCGGAGATGGTTACTGCATCCGGCAGCGGTTTGGACCCACATATTTCACCCGGGGCTGCAATGATACAAGTGGCACGCATAGCCAAAGTGAGGAATGTGGATAAAAATAAAATTATTGCATTGGTAAATGAGTGCGCTGAAAAACCATTACTTGGAATGTTTGGTCCTTCAAAGGTAAATGTACTTAAACTAAATATAGCTTTGGATAATCTTAGATAAATACTACAATGAAAAAGATATTATTACCTGTAATTCTGTTGACTGCAAATATTGCATCTGCACAAATGGACACTTTAAAACCTAATCTTAGTTTTACGGGCTATGCTGAAGTGTATTACAGTTATGATTTCAGCAATCCCGGAAATCACGAACGACCAACTTTCTTTTATAATTTCAACAGGCATAATGAAGTCAACCTGAATCTTGGATTCATCAATGCGAGTTATACTGCAAAAAATGTTCGTGCAAATTTAGGATTAATGGTTGGAACCTGGGCTCAGTATAATTTATCTGCTGAACAACCCCTGCTCAGAAATTTATGGCAGGCAAATGTTGGAGTGAAGTTGTCTAAGAAGAAAAATTTCTGGTTAGATGCAGGAGTGTTTCCCTCTCATATTGGATTTGAAAGCGCAGTTGGAAAAAGTTGCGATGCACTCACCCGTTGCATTTTAGGCGACAACACTCCAAGTTATGAAAGCGGAATTAAAATCGGATACACTTCGGATAACAGTAAATGGTTTCTTTCAGCATTGGTTATTAATGGCTGGCAGCGAATTGCACGTGTCGATGGAAACAACACACCTGCATTCGGAACACAAATCACTTTTACTCCAAATGGAAAAATTACTTTGAACTATAGCACATTTATCGGAAATGATAAACCGGATACTGTTTCTCTAATGCGCTACTACCATAATTTCTACGCATTGCTTAATTTAACCGATAAATTCAGAATCACACTTGGTTTTGATTATTGTATGGAACAAAAAAGTAAGGGCAGCAGTGAGTACAACACGTTGTACAGCCCTGTAATGATTCTTCGCTATCAATGCTTCAATAAGCTGGCAATTGCTGTAAGAGGAGAATATTACAATGATGAAAATGGAATAATCATTGTAACAGGGACGCAAAATGGTTTTCAAACCTTTGGTTATTCCTTAAATTTGGATTATGCAATTCGTGATAATGTATTATGGCGAATAGAAGGCAGGGGACTTAGTAGCAAAGACAAGATATTCTCATTAGACAATAATCCCAACAGTCAAAATTATTTTGTAACAACATCATTAGCAATTGCTTTTTAATAAAAGGAAAAAAAACATTATATCATCTTTGCTACTCACCCTGTTCCTGATCATGGCATTGAAGGCCACGCCCGATACTTTTCTTGTTTATAACCAAGATGATGTTTTACAACTATAGCCGGTTTGCGTAAAAATAAACCATGGATACAAAAGAAAAGCCGGGTAAGGAATCATATGATCAGTGGCATGATGACCCTTCTAACTGGAGAGGGGGCATCTTTTATTATAACAAAAAGGACAAGCGATTGTTTCCACCTAAAAGACTCCGGAGTTTCGGGTGGACAGTGAATTTTGCGAATCCTTATTCATTTCTGACTTTATTGGTAATAATTATCTTAATTCTCGCTATCGTTATCTATGGAAAATGAGACTGAAACAACTGGGTTCTTCTATGACGGAATTATGAAAAGATTCGAAACGGTAAAAACCAATACATTTGTAACTGCAAAACTTGCCATATAGCTTTAATGTCTGAAGAAGAGAAAAAAGAACAAACAGTAGAACGGTTTCTTGAACTTATCCGCCAATCGCGGAAAGGAAAGTTCAAGCTTTACATCGGTATGATTGCCGGGGTGGGGAAGACCTACCGTATGCTGAAGGAAGCCAGGGGCTTACTGAAAAAAGGAATCGATGTCCAGATCGGTTTTATTGAAACCCATGGCAGGGAGGATACGGATAGGGTACTTGAAGGTTTGCCGGTGATTCCACGAAAGAAAGTATTTTACAAAGGGAAAGAGCTGGAAGAGATGGATCTACAAGCGATCCTGAACATCCATCCGGAGATCGTCATCGTGGATGAACTTGCTCATACCAACATTCCCGGTTCGAAACATGAAAAACGTTGGCAGGATGTGGTTGAGATCATCGAAGCGGGAATTAATGTGATCAGTGCAGTCAACATCCAACACATCGACAGTTTAAGCGCCGAAATTCAAGAACTGACCGGTGTGGTTGTGCAGGAACGTGTTCCCGATCATATACTGGGGATGGCGGATGAGATCCTGAACATCGATCTACCGGCAGATGAACTGATAACCCGGCTGAAGGAAGGAAAGATCTACAAGGAAGGGCAAGTAGAAATTGCAATGAAGAACTTTTTCCAGCCGGAAAAGATCCTGCAGTTGCGGGAACTGGCGTTAAAAGAAGTAGCCGGCCAGGTGGAACGGAAGATAGAAACAGAAATATTTTCTGGAAAAAGGCGCCCGGAAAAATTCCTTGCCTGTATCACTACAAACCAGAAAACTGCCAGGAAGATCATCCGCAAGACGTCCAGAATGGCAAATTATTATACATCGGGCTGGCTCGTACTTTATGTGCAGACATCGGGAGAAGCTTTTGATAAGATCCGGCTTTCCGACCAGCGCTTCCTCATGAACAACCTGAAACTTGCAACAGAACTTGGTGGGGAAGTCGTTAAAGTAAAAAGCAATAACATAGCAGGGACCATCTTCTCCGTTGCAGTCGAAAAGCAGATCAGTACAATCCTCGTGGGGGTTCCATCTTATACCCTAAAAAAATACCTCTTTCATCAGAATACCTTGCGGAAGTTGTTGAAAAAACTTGCAGGTACCAAGATCGACCTTATCATTGTATCTTAAAAAAAACATTGTTATGAACCTGAAAATTAAATCGAAATTATTCATGGGGCTGGGATTCCTTTTCCTGGTCATCGTGGTGCTATGGGTTGTCAGTTCTGCATACATATACACCATTTCCAATTATGCAGATGCCATGTTCAAGGACAATTACAAATCCATTGTTTCAGCAAAGCACATGTCGATGGTATTAGATGAAATGAAGGACCTTCAGACAGCCTATCTCTTTTCAGGCATGGAGGTGAAGATCGATAGTTCTTATGCCGGTTTAGTGCGGAGTTTTGAAAAAAACTTACAGGACGAAGAAAACAATATCACGGAGGCAGGAGAGCGGGAGATTGCCATGCAACTGCGATCTTCTTTCGATGAATACATGGATATTTTTAACAGTGTAAAGACCGACAGTTCAGACCGGAAAGAAATTTACTTCATTCGTCTCCTGCCGACCTACCGGGATGTCAAGAAAAATGTCACATCGGTATCGGAAATCAATATGGATGCGATTATCCGGAAAAACGGCAAACTGGAAGATACCTCCCGCCAGGCATACCTGTTCATCTCGATCATCGGCACGTTATGCTTCATCTTATCCTTTACCCTGTTGCTGAACCTGCCAAAAAACATTGCCAACCCTGTGCGTGAGCTGACCCCAGGGGATCAAGGAAATTGCCCGCAGGAATTACGATCAGCAATTGCATTTTCGTTCGAGGGATGAATTCGGAGAAGTTGCAGAGGCATTTAATACCATGGCCATCAAGCTTAATGAATATGAAAAAAGCAATCTTTCCCAGATCCTGTTTGAGAAAAAACGAATCGAAGCCATTATCAGTACCATGAATGATGCCATTATAGGGTTGGATGAAAGCAACAGGTTGATATTCGCAAATCCTGTTGCCTGTGACTTGCTTGGTTTGAAACAGGAAGAGGTAGTCGGGCAATATGCGCCGGATGTGGCTGCCCGCAACAACCTGTTTCAGAATATCGTCCGTGACCTTGTGGACGGATCTTATAAAACAAAAGAATTTACGCCCATCAAGATTGTTTCCCATGGAAGGCAATCCTATTTTTCAAAGGACATCTCTGACATCCAGATTACCCCGACCGGAGGAGGAGATTCTGCAATGATCGGCCATCTCATCATTCTCCGAAACATCACCCGGTTTCAGGAACTTGATGATGCCAAGACCAATTTCATCGCTACGGTCTCGCATGAATTGAAAAACCCGATTGCTTCGGCCCGTTTGAATCTGAAACTCCTTGAAGATGCGAGGATCGGCAATCTGAACGAAGATCAATTGGTCATCGTGCGAAACATCCGTGAAGAGGTAGTCCGGCTATCGAAGATCACCGGCGAACTTCTTGATCTCACCCAGGTTGAAACAGGAAACATCCTGCTTCATACCCAGGCCACGGATCCGAAAGAGATTGTGGATTATACACTTCAGGCAATGAGTTATCAGGCAGAACAGAACGGGATTAAAATTATCCTTAACACCCCGGAGAACCTTCCCTTTGTTAATGCGGATGCGGAAAAAACCGCCTGGGTGCTGATCAACCTGGTAAATAATGCCATTCATTATTCCGGGGAAAGGCGGGAAATCATCCTTGAGGTGGTTGCTGAAGAAAAAGCGGTGAAGTTTTCGGTGAGGGATTTCGGGAATGGAATTGAAGAACAATATCTTGATAAAGTATTTGAGAAGTTTTTCAAGGTTCCCGGATCGATCCAGAGCGGTACGGGGCTTGGACTTGCCATCTCTAAAGATTTCATCATAAAACAAAAGGGACAGATCTGGGTGAAAAGCAAACCTAGGGAGGGAAGTGTTTTCAGTTTCACACTTCCGGTTGCCGCTGCATGAGGTAATGATCGGAGATGACCAGTGCTGCCATGGCTTCCACTATTACGATGGCACGGGGAACTACGCATACATCGTGCCTTCCTTTTCCTTTGAGTACAACTTTTTCCCCTTTCCGGTTCACCGTTTCCTGGTCCTTCATCAACGATGCCACCGGTTTAAATGCAACCCGAAAAAAGATTTCATTTCCATTGGATATGCCGCCCTGAATCCCGCCTGAGCGGTTGGTTTCCGTTATGATGGCCCGGTTCCGGCTAATATAAAGGTCATTGTGTTCTGATCCTTTCATACCGGCAGCAGAGAAACCGGACCCATATTCAAATCCTTTCACGGAAGGGATACTCAGCATGGCTTTTGCCAGGTCGGCAGAAAGCTTATCAAAAACCGGTTCTCCCAACCCTGCAGGGACTCCTTTTATTCTGCAGGAAATTGCTCCTCCCAGCGTGTCACCATCGGCTTTGACGGCTTCCAGCAATCCGATCATTTTAGCTTCTGTTTCAGGATCCGGACAGCCAACAGGACTGGAAAATATAGCAGCAGCGTCCTTGAGAATAAAATTTTCATCCAACTTGCAACTACCGATCTGTGAAACATAACCTGTAACAGAAATACCCTGTTTCCTCAGATATAATTTTGCCAGTGCCCCGCCAATGACCCGGGCGAGCGTTTCCCTGGCCGATGCCCTTCCTCCGCCGCGGTAATCGCGGAACCCAAATTTCTTTTCCCAGGTAAAATCGGCATGGGAAGGACGATAAGCATCTTTTAATTGAAGATAATGTTCGGGTTTGGCATCTGTAT
>Ga0224523_1001406_pt1 | contig 10270 bp, 8 predicted proteins | sample CFST50metaG_FD_182732 | JGI IMG/M metagenome (GOLD analysis project Ga0224523, IMG submission 182732) | Peat soil microbial communities from Stordalen Mire, Sweden - C.F.S.T50 | ecosystem: Environmental > Terrestrial > Soil > Wetlands > Peat | place: Sweden: Norrbotten County, Stordalen Mire...
CAATAACCGTGGGCGGCCACAAGGGCGGCCCCTACATTAAAAAAACAAAAAAAAGCTGCCTGAATCAGGCAGCTTTTTTTGCTTCATTTTCTTAGTGTTTTACGATCAGTTTTTTGGTGAAGAGGATTCTGTTTTCGAAAAGAACAGAATAGAAATAGAGACCATTATTCAGATCGGAGGTATTGATTGAGAATTTGTTCTCGGTACCTCTTACCTGAATTTCTTTCACCACAGAGCCTAACAGGTTTCGGAGCATGATGCGCGCTTCGGAATTAGGGGATGGCAACTGAAAGTTGATACCTGTCTGTTGATTTGCAGGATTAGGGTATGGATTAGAGAACTCAATGCCTTGGGTAAGGTCACTACCTATTTCAACTTTATTAACGTGCCAGGTATCAGTGGATATCTTTGCTGACACTGCATCTGTGATCTTCGGAGATGTAGTCAGTTGTTTTGCTTTATTCTTTAATGTGTCGACAGGAATCACAATAGTTGGTACAGACACTACAGAGACTATTGTATTTGCGAATACTACGCTTCCTACAAGCAAACCCACCATCATTAAAAGTATGTTTTTTTTCATATCATCAATTTTCTTATTACTAGTTTATCACAAATACCATACAAAAGTACTCAAGGTAAACAGTTAAAACAATATTTAGTTTGTTAAGATCTCTTAATTAGCCCCATTTTGGAGTACAATTAACTTTTAATTAATATTAGACCCATTTCAAACACAATGAACGCTTTGTTTTATCTGTTTTACTTAGATAGATAAAGGTACGTACAGTTTAATCGGCTTTGTAATATTATTAGTAATTGTTAACATTTTTGTTAATAGCCGGATAGCCTCATTGGCTTTCTCTTCATTTGCTATTAATACAGTTAATCCTGAAAATACCCTAAAAGTAACTCGTCATTTGCAAAATTTGGTAAAGTTACTTTGAGATCGGGTTGTGACTCCATGGCACGCTTGATGGCAAAAACAGCTTCTGGGTTACGGGCCCAGGAACGACGGGCTATACCGTTGTTGACATCCCAGTAAAGCATGTTGTGCAGACGCCGGTCGGTATCTTCAGAACCATCGAGCACCATTCCAAAACCACCATTGATGACTTCGCCCCAACCAACACCACCACCATTGTGTATACTGACCCAGGTTGCCCCACGAAATGAATCTCCGATGACGTTCTGAATAGCCATATCTGCCGTAAACCGTGAGCCGTCGTAAATATTGGAGGTTTCACGATATGGGGAATCTGTTCCAGAAACATCGTGATGATCCCGACCTATAACGACCGGGCCTATCTTTTTTTTGCGGATAGCCTTGTTAAAAGCGGATGCAAGTTTAATTCGTCCTTCACAATCTGCATAAAGAATACGTGCTTGTGATCCTACTACCAGTTTGTTCTCTTTCGCTTCTTTGATCCAATGGATGTTATCTTTTAATTGTTGTTGAATCTCAGCGGGAGCTTCTTTTAACATCTCCTCCATCACTTTGACAGCAATCTGATCGGTCTTCCAGAGATCTTCACTCTTACCACTGGTACATACCCAACGGAAAGGACCAAAGCCATAATCAAAAAACAGCGGACCCATGATATCCTGAATATAAGAAGGATAGCGGAAAGTGCCGTCGTCGTTCATGACATCAGCTCCTGCCCTACCCGATTCGAGCAGAAAGGCATTGCCATAGTCAAAGAAATACATTCCACGGGCAGTCAACCTATTGATGGCATTTATCTGTCGGCAGAGTGACTCCTGCACTTTGGTTTTGAAGAGGTCGGGTTGATGGACCATCATCTCGTTGGCAGCTTCGAATGAAATACCTGCAGGGTAATATCCACCAGCCCAGGGATTGTGCAAGGAGGTCTGATCGGATCCTAGTTCTACGGGGAAATCTTCATTGGCCAGTCGCTCCCATAGATCAACTACATTGCCTTGATAAGCCAGAGAGACTGTCTCTCTTATCAGTCGGGCCATCCTGATCCGTTCTATCAGTTCATCGATATTTTTATATACTTCATCAACCCAGCCTTGTTTGAGACGTACCTCGACTGCTTTAGGGTTGATTTCGGCTATGACACCTACTGCTCCGGCAATGACGGCAGCCTTAGGCTGAGCACCTGACATGCCTCCCAGTCCGGAAGAGACATAGAGTTTTCCGGAAAGATCTTCTCCGGGTTTGTTGATCTTACGCCCGGCATTCATCAATGTAATCGTTGTCCCATGAACAATACCCTGTGGACCGATGTACATATAGGAACCGGCGGTCATCTGGCCATATTGGGTCACCCCCAATGCGTTAAACCGTTCCAAATCATCGGGTTTACTATAATTGGGGATCATCATCCCATTGGCCACCACTACTCGGGGAGCCTCTTCATGGGATGGGAATAGACCCATCGGATGTCCGGAATAGAGGGTTAAAGTCTGACGGTCGTTCATCCTCGAGAGATATTGCATGGTGACCAGGTATTGTGCCCAGTTTTGAAAAACGGCACCATTGCCTCCATAGGTTATCAACTCATGGGGATGTTGGGCTACGGCAGGATCGAGGTTGTTCTGAATCATCAGCATGATGGCTGCTGCCTGTTGGCTCCGGGCAGGATAGCTTTTAAGTGGTCGGGAATACATCTCATAGGTAGGACGAAAACGATACATGTAAATGCGCCCATAGGTCTTTAGTTCTTCTGCAAACTCTGCAGCCAGAACTTCATGATGACGGGGTTCAAAATAACGGAGGGCGTTACGGAGTGCCAGTCTTTTTTCATCAGCAGTGAGGATATCCTTGCGGACAGGTGCGTGATTTACATTGAAATCATAAGGTTGAGGCTCCGGGAGTTCTGAAGGGATTCCCTGGAGTATGGCTTCTTGAAATACAGAATGTGACATAATATTCGTTTGATAACTGGTAAATATAATGAGTTTTTATTTAACAAAGCTAGTATAATTCTTCGAAGAGAAAAAGATGGTATCTTTATAAAAAATTTAGAGAATGGATGCAAATGAATTCCGCCGACAGGCTCATCTTATGGTAGACTGGATGGCAGATTATCTCGATACTGTTGAAAAACTGCCTGTTAAATCACAGGTGGAACCACATCAAATCTACAACCAACTGCCATTATCACCTCCTGAGAAAAGTGAGTCGATGGAGACGATATTCGAAGACTTCAAAAGGATCATCCTTCCGGGCATCACCCATTGGCAGAGTCCAAACTTTTTCGCTTACTTCCCTGCTAACAACAGTTACCCTTCAATATTGGGTGAGATGCTGACAGCAGCGCTCGGAAGTCAATGTATGATTTGGGAAACATCACCCGCAGCGGCTGAACTGGAAGAGATCACAATGAACTGGCTTAAACAGATGATTGGATTACCTTTGCAATGGGAGGGGGTCATTCAGGATTCGGCTTCTTCGTCAACACTGGCTGCAATTCTTTCTGCCCGGGAGAAAGCATCGGGATTTAGCATCAATGACCAGGGATTTACAAGTAAGGAAAAATTCAGGATTTATTGTTCGACAGAGACGCATTCATCTGTCGATAAGGCTGTTAAGATTGCAGGTCTGGGAAAGAGCAATCTTAGAAAAATCGGGGTAGATAAAACCTTCGCACTCAACCCCGATGCACTTGAACAGGCTATAGTTCAGGATCTGTCTGATGGTTATACTCCAATGTGTGTAGTAGCTACACTGGGGACAACGAGCTCAACAGCCATTGATCCGGTTGAAAAAATTGCTGTCATATGTAACAAATTTAACATATGGTTGCATGTCGATGCAGCTTATGCCGGGACGGCTTTGTTGTTACCGGAATATCGATGGATGATCAATGGGATCGAAAAAGCCGATAGCTTTGTCTTTAATCCGCATAAATGGATGTTTACAAACTTCGACTGCTCTGCTTATTTTGTAAAGGACAAAGAGCCTTTGTTGCGTACTTTTGAAATACTGCCTGAATATCTCAAGACCTCCACACGTGGAAAAGTAAACGATTACAGAGACTGGGGAGTCCAGTTGGGGCGCAGATTCAGGGCATTAAAACTCTGGTTCGTAATCCGGAATTTCGGTATTGAAGGGTTACAGGAGAAGATCAGAGAACATATTGATCTCGGACGATATTTTGAGCAGTTGGTTCAGCACCATACTGAATTTGAAGTTCTGGCACCTGTGACGTTTAGTTTGGTCTGTTTCAGGTTTATCCCTGAGGGGGTGAATGAATTGGACAGGATCAATGCATTGAATGAGAAATTATTAAAAAATATTAATAATACAGGTAAAGCCTATCTCACACATACACGATTGGCAGGTAAATACACACTGAGAATGGTTATTGGCCAGACCAATGTGGCACGTGAGCATGTCGATGCAGCCTGGATGCTGATTTGTGAAACGGCAAAAGGATTGGATATTTAAAATCACAAAACAACATTTAACAAACCTATATATGGAACTGGTTGCTACAATAATACCCGATTTTCCCCAGAAGGAACTCATTTCGATGTTGAATGAACAGATTGAAGAAAATGAGGTCAACAGAATCATGAGCATTACCAATAAAAATCACGCTTTCCGTTCGGCAGCAGGTAGTCTTTTGCTTGCTCAAATGGTATGCAGGATCAGTGGCTATCCGGTTTCTTCGATCAGTATTCACCGATATCCAAATGGAAAGCCATTCCTGCCTGATTTTCCTAATCTTCATTTTAACATAACACATACCGACCATATTGCTGTTTTGGCAATTGACACGAAACTTGTCGGGATAGATATTGAAAAGGTCTCTACCGCTAGAATGGCTATAGCAAATCGGTTCTTCAGTGAAAGTGAAAAGGAGATGTTGAATACTTGCACTGCCAATCAACGTGATCGTCTTTTCTTTGAATTATGGACAATCAGGGAGAGTTTTGTGAAGGCCATCGGTATTGGGATATTTGGCACGATGGGTGATTTTGCTCCAGAGAAAAATGAAACGGGGTGGCAAGTCAACCATGCTGATACCGGTTTATGGAATATCAAACATTACAATTTATCAGCAGAATATATTGTGGCCTTGTGTTCGAAGAAACAAGAATTTCCTGAGGCGATCGAAATGATTGATTTCATGAAGCTATTTGACTAAAACAAAAAGAGGCCTTGTCCTGATAGACAAGGCCTCTTTTTTATAATTTAGTATTTTATTAGTTGATTACGATAACCAGGTATTTAGATCCTTTCCAGAATGTGGAAGGATTAGTGATTACAAATTTATCGACACTCTTCTTAGTACCTTCAAAACGGTAAGAGTCAGCTGGATGTATAGTCAGCAGTTTTGCTTTCTTTGCACCTAAAACGATTTCGTTAAATTTAGTAATGTCAACCTTTGTAAAGTAATTGTTGTTAAGAGCGTTATTTACCTTGTTGGCTTTTCCGATACCGATAAAACCACCTTCTTTTGTTATTACTCCCTTAGCAACCAATTCTTTTGAAGTTCCAAATACATAATATGCAGTATTCATGACTTCTATCTGTCCGGCTATCTTCACATCTTTTTCAGTGTTGACAGTTTTCAAGGTATCGATTCGAGCATTAAGTGTTTCAACAGTAAAGTTCATAGCTGTCAGTTTAGTTTTTAGATCAGCTATTTCAGTTTCTTTCTGTGTAACAGTTGCGTTAAGGCTTTCTACAGATTGTTTGAATCCTTCGATTTCGATATTCAAACCCTTCATCTTTTCGTTCAATGAATTCACCATACCTCTGTTACGAGCCATTAAATCATTAATAGCTTTGATGTTTTCAGCAATTTTCTGACGGACGTCTACTTTCATTTCAACACCTGTACGTGTACTTTCCTGAATAAGCTTTTGTTTATTACGGATAAGTGAAAGATTTTGTTCAATTTGATTCAGGGACTCAAAGAGCTGACTATAGGCAGAGTCTTTTTGTTGTGCCTGGGACATTAATTTTTGATTCTCAACCTTTAGTGCCTCTACTTCAGGATTTGGTTTTGGCTTGGAAGGTTCGCAAGCGAAAAGGATTGGAATCAATAGAAAAATCAAATACTTTTTCATGATGAGATTGTTAAATTTAAATAAATATAAAGTTTAGGGTGTTAAAAAGCGTGCCAAATTTAATTTGTGCCTGCAAATTTAGACAAAAATCTATCAGCCAGTAGGGTACCCTTAAATAAGTGAGTATACAACCCAAATAAACATCGGATTAAGGAAAATGTTTTAAAAAGTTGTAGAATATTTTCCCACATCGGGAATTATTTCCAGTATTTACCGCGGTTAAAGCTTTTGGTGAGGAAAGAGAAGGCATGAAAGAAGAGAAAGAAAAGCTCAAAAAACGGAATCAGTAACCAGAAATTAGTTTCATTGAGCCGTAGCATGGTCCGTTTATAGATAAATGCACTTGAAAACAACCGTACACCAAAGAGTGAGTATACCCATACAGGCTGATAAAAAAGAATGGCCAAAAACAGGAAACCGGTATAGAATAAAACCTCAGACAAGGGATAAAGGAATAACAGTACTTTATGATAAAACCTGTAATGGCCTACAGTGGACAGATGACGGCGTTTCTGACGGATCCACTCGTACCACGTAGTCTTTGGAGCGGAAAGAGTAAAAGAGGGTTCTGAGACTTCAATACGGGTGTTTCGGCAATTGGCTACCTGGTTGATGAATAAATCATCGTCACCTGAGGGAATTCGATAATGGCTGATAAATCCTTTGTTCTTATAAAACAGAGACTTCCGATAAGAGAGGTTTCGTCCAACACCCATATAAGGTATCCCGGCAAGGGCAAAAGAGAGATAACTCATTGCGACACGCATCGTATCGAAACGAATCAACTTATTGATTATCCCTTTCCCTTTTTTGTATCCTCCATAGCCCAAAACAACTTCTACTGAAGAATCGTGATATCGTGACTGCATGCGGTCTATCCATTCTGGAGAAGCAGCCATACAATCGGCATCAGTGAGGAGAATGATTTCGTGTTGAGCAGATTTAATACCGATAGACAAAGGAAATTTCTTCCCTTTAAAGTTATTCAGACTCTCGGTGAGATCAACAATTTTAAGATTCGGATATTTCTTGGCATAGTCGCGCAACAGGTAGATGGTTTCGTCATCAGAGGCATCATTGACGACGACTACTTCAAATTCGGGATAATCTTGTTCGAGTATACCCGGCAAAAAGTCCACAAGATTCTGATATTCATTGCGAGCACAAATCACTACCGATACAGGAAGCTTTTGAACCGACACCCCTTTGTCGTGGCCAAAGGCAAGACGGCTGTAGAAAAACCAATAGTAAATTAATTGAATTGTTGCGGCGGTTGCAAAAACAATAAATACTATAAAGAGTATCTGTTCATTAAAATATTGTTGAAACATCTATGATAGTTTTGGTTTTGCAAATTTATTTAATCTCGGGCAAGAAAACTTATCTTTGCAAAATTATAGGTGAAAATAAATGAAAACCTGTATATCAATCCCTATTGAATGAAATTTACGCTGCAGAAAACAGATAAACTATCAAGTGCCAGAACCGGTGTCATCAACACCGATCATGGTGATATCCTTACACCTATTTTTATGCCTGTCGGTACAGTAGGTTCTGTTAAAGCATTACATATCCGCGATGTAGCAGAGGATGTGCATGCTCAAATCATACTTGGCAATACCTACCATCTCTATTTGAGACCAGGACTGGAGGTACTGGAACAGGCTGGAGGACTCCATGGTTTTAATGGTTGGTCGCATCCGATTCTGACAGACAGTGGAGGGTATCAGGTTTACTCTTTGACGGAACGAAGGAAGATGAAGGAGGAAGGAGTTACTTTCCAGAGTCATATTGATGGTTCTCGTCACCTGTTTTCACCAGAAAAGGTAATGGATATCCAAAGAACCATCGGCGCCGATATCATCATGGCTTTTGACGAATGTCCTCCTTACCCCAGCGAGTATGAATATGCCAAGAAGTCAATGGCGCTTACTCATCGTTGGCTCGACCGATGCTTTGAACGATTCAACAGCACGGAACCCAAATATGGATGCAGTCAGGCCCTCTTTCCCATTGTCCAGGGAAGCACTTATCGTGATCTGAGGATCGAATCTTCGGAATATATTGCTTCTAAAGGAGCCGAAGGAAATGCCATAGGCGGAGTAGCTGTTGGTGAACCCGCTGAATTGATGTATGAAATGACAGAATTGGTATGTGGCATTTTACCTAAAGACAAACCCCGTTACCTGATGGGTGTCGGCACACCGGCAAATATTCTGGAGGCCATAGCGCTGGGAGTGGATATGTTTGATTGTGTGATGCCTACACGCAATGGCAGAAATGGCATGCTATTTACCAGTCAGGGTATCATCAATATCAAAAACGAGAAATGGAAGACCGATTTTAGTCCTATCGACACAGATGGTGTCTCTTTTGTAGATAGCCATTATTCAAAAGCGTATCTTCGTCATCTGTTTATCTCGAAGGAGATGTTGGGGCCGATGATCTGTACCAATCATAATCTGGCTTTCTATCTTTGGTTAGTTACTCAGGCAAGGAATCATATCATCGAAGGCGATTTTGTTAACTGGAAAAACCAGATGGTAAAACAATTGCAGGTTCGTTTATAGGACCTAAACTTATTTTTCAATACCTCACAATGATAAATCTACGGTTTAAAGACAGTATTTCAGGGATAAAGAATAATTTTCGGATTATCGATCGGTATATCATCCGAAAATTCCTGGGAACATTTTTCTATGCCATTATACTATTGGCTATCGTTATCATTATCTTTGATATTTCTGAAAAAATAGATGATTTTATCCAAAAACAAGCCCCGCTTAAAGCTGTTATTTTTGACTATTATTTCAACTTTCTCCCCTTCTTTATCAACAAGTTCACAGCACTGTTTACTTTTATTTCCGTCATCTTCTTTACTTCCAAGATGGCCGGAAATACTGAGATTATAGCCATTCTCAACAGTGGTGTCAGTTTTAAACGACTGCTACGTCCATATCTGATTGGTGCTGCCGTGTTATCGTTGTTTTCGTTTATGCTTACAAACTTTGTGATCCCGAAAACTATTCATAAAATGGTTGACTTTGAGGCGAAGTATGTAAAGAAACAAAATCCTACCGGTACTTTAAACATACACATGCAATTGGAACCCGGCACTTTCATTTATGTTGAATCGTTTAACAGTCTTAGCAATGAAGGTTATAAATTCACTATGGAGAAGATTGTCAAAGGAAAAGGACTGATCTATAAACTGGAATCAGATGTATTGAAGTGGGATACTTTAAAACGGAAATGGTCTGTCACTAATTTTTATGAAAGAAAATTGCAACCCAATGGCACAGAGATCATTCAAAAGGGAGTAACCAGAAAAATAATCCTTAGTGTTAAACCTGAAGAATTCAATATTGATGCAGATAATGTCATGTATATGAATTTCTTCGAGTTGCGAAATTTCATCCAAAAGGAAAAACTTAAGGGGTCTTCTCAGATCAATACATATCTGGTTGAAATGCATCAACGTTTTGCATTCCCATTTGCAGGGATCATATTGACCCTCATTGGCGTTGCGTTGTCAAGTAGAAAAGTCAGGGGTGGGACGGGATTACATCTTGGATTCGGTATTGCCATCACCTTTACCTATATTTTGTTTTTACAGGTCACAACGGTATTTGCTCGTTTTGGTGACGTACCCCCCTCAATTGCTGTATGGACCCCGAATGTTTTCTTTGGCCTGGTCGCGTTGTATCTATTGTGGAAAGCACCGAAATAAAATCCTTTTTATTATGAGTGAGCACATGTTGATCCTACTACATTTTCATAATACTTGTTCTTCGTGGTAGAAGCAGCCGGGAAAGGCGTCAGGGGCTTGAACAGGTTGTTTGAAGAAGCCAAACAATGATGAGCCGCTTCCGCTCATGGAAGCATATATGGCTCCCATATCATAGAGCTTTTGTTTAATTGCTGCTATTTCGGGATGGTTGGGAAAAATCGTTTCCTCAAAATCATTCTTTATTCTATTGCGCCATTGTGAAACAGGTAATTGTATCAAATCCTTCAAAGAGTGGTCAGGCTGAGTAGGAGTAGTTCCGGAATAGGCTTCTACCGTGCTGACAAAAACAGGAGGCTTAACAATCACAATTGTATACCCTGCCAACAATAATGAAACTGGGGTCATCTGATCGCCTTTACCACTGGCAAAAACAGGTTTATTCAGAATAAAGAAAGCGCAATCACTCCCCAGAAGAGAAGACATCTCCAC
>Ga0224523_1001407_pt1 | contig 10269 bp, 7 predicted proteins | sample CFST50metaG_FD_182732 | JGI IMG/M metagenome (GOLD analysis project Ga0224523, IMG submission 182732) | Peat soil microbial communities from Stordalen Mire, Sweden - C.F.S.T50 | ecosystem: Environmental > Terrestrial > Soil > Wetlands > Peat | place: Sweden: Norrbotten County, Stordalen Mire...
TTTTGTTCAATATCGAAGGGACATTATCGAAAAACTCTACTGCCTGGTTGATGGTAAGATCCAGAACATCATTAATTGACTTACTTTTAAAACGTACTTCCAACGTCTCACGGTTATAACGCTTGCCATTACATGTCTCACAGACAACCTCAACATCGGGCAAAAAGTTCATTTCAATGGAACGTATCCCGGCACCACGGCAGGTTTCACATCGTCCTCCCTTAACATTAAAAGAGAAACGACCGGGTTGATAGCCCCGGATCTTTGCTTCGGGAACCTGCACGAACAATTTCCGGATATCATCAAAAACACCCACATAGGTAGCCGGATTCGAACGAGGGGTCCTGCCGATGGGTGATTGATCAATATCAATTACTTTGTCAATATTTTTAAGCCCCTTCAGTGCATGATAAGCCAATGGTTGCATCTCTGAATGAAAGAAATGTTTGCTGAGGGCAGGATAGAGGGTCTCATTGATTAAAGTAGATTTCCCGCTTCCCGATACTCCTGTGATGCAGAGAAATATTCCTAGAGGGATACGGAGTGTTACATTTTTAAGATTGTTTCCCGTTGCCTTGGTCAGTAATAGTTCAAGCCCATTTGACTGTCGGCGGGTAGTAGGAATTTCGATGCGTTTCACGCCACTTAAATACTGGCTGGTGATACTTTTACATTTTTTCAATGATGCGGGTGTTCCGGCTCCCACAACTTTACCACCCAGACGACCTGCTCCGGGACCAATATCAATTACATAATCGGCAGCCAGAATCATGTCTTTATCATGTTCAACAACGATTACTGAATTGCCGATATCCCGCAGATCCTGTAATGCTTTGATCAGACGGTGGTTGTCATGCTGATGCAGTCCTATGCTTGGTTCGTCGAGAATATACAATACTCCTACCAGCTGAGAGCCGATTTGTGTAGCCAGACGTATGCGCTGACTCTCGCCACCCGAGAGACTACGTGCCGGTCGGTTAAGAGACAGATAATCCAATCCTACATCCAACAGAAATTGTATCCTTGTTTTGATCTCACGAATGATCTCGATCCCAATGGTTAATTGTCGTTCCGTCAGATCTTTTTCAATATTGGCAAACCACTTCGAAAGATTCAACAGATCCATATTGGCAAGATCTGCGATACTTTTTCCGGCAATCAGATAATGAAGAGATTCGGTCTTCAAACGTTGGCCATTACAGTCAGGACAATCCACTTTATTCATAAAGCTTGAGGCCCACCGCAAAAGATTCTTTGAGGCATTCTCAGTACTCTGGTTTTGAATGAAACTTACAATGCCATCAAAATTTAACGCATAGTTTGAGGATACACCCAGGTATTCATTTTTGACTTTGAAGACTTCGTCAGAACCATATAGGATAACGTTGATTGCTTTTTCAGGAATATCATCGATAGGGGTATCCAACGTGAAACCATACTTTTCAGCAATGGCCTCCAATTGTTTGAAAATCCAGATGGGGCGGTATTCTCCAATGGGTGTCAACCCTCCTTTACGGATGCTCTTTTCAGGATTAGGAATGATTTTGTTATAATCAATCTCGGTAATCTGACCCAGACCATTGCAACGAGGACAGGCGCCGTAAGGTGAATTGAACGAAAAAGAATTGGGCTCAGGTTCATCATAAGATATTCCTGATTCAGGATCCATCAGCAGTTTACTCAGGTAACGGGTCTCATTCCCTTCAGGTTCAAAAACCATCAGTGCCCCCTTGCCATGACGCAGCGCAGTCTGAACCGTTTCCGTCAAGCGTCGCTGGTTATCAGCGATAATTTTTAGCTTGTCGACAACCAATTCAATATCATGAATCTTGTATCTGTCAAGATGCATTCCAAAAGTAATCTCTTTTATTTCGCCGTCTACCCGAACACGCAAAAAACCCTGTTTTCTGATCCATTCAAAAAGGTCACGATAGTGTCCCTTCCTCCCTTTCACCTGTGGAGCCAATACTATAATCGTTTTATTCGAATAATGTTCGTGAATAAAATCGATGATCTGTTGCTCGGTGTATCTGATCATCGGTAGACCGGTGATATAAGAATGTGCTTCTCCTGCACGTGCATAGAGCAGCCGCATAAAATCATACACTTCCGTGATAGTGCCTACAGTAGAACGGGGATTCTTATTGGTTGATTTCTGTTCAATGGAAATAACAGGACTTAACCCTGTTATCTTGTCTACGTCCGGACGTTCAAGGTTGCCCATAAACTGTCGGGCATAGGCGGAGAAGGTCTCCATATAGCGACGCTGCCCTTCAGCATAAATAGTATCGAAAGCCAATGAGGACTTCCCGCTGCCACTCAAACCGGTTATGACAACCAGCTTATTACGAGGGATAGTTACATCGATATTCTTAAGATTATGGACCCGGGTACCGTAGACACCCAGCATCTCTTCTCCATCAATAGTATCGATTGTTAATTTACTCATTTCAGAATCCATTAAAAAGTTCTTCTGGTTTTGAAATGGTGTGCAGTTGATTTTTATATAACAAAAAGCCAGATTTTGGGATTACAACTGTATACGAATTTTTGTTCTTATTGGTCAGTTTAGGCTGCCTCAACCAAGGATTGAAATCTTTCAGGGTCTTGTAGCTGACTCCGTTTTTAACAGCAAAAGCGTTTAGATCAGGAACAGCATTATCAACTTTGATGTGTTCAGTCGGAATAGGTGCATATAGATCTTTATTTCTTAGATTAAAGCCATAACGTTGCGGATCCTGCAAAATTATTTTTAAAGCCAATATCCTGTAAATATAACGTGAGGTCTCTTCATTCAGATAAAGATGATAAAAGTTATGTTGGTCCTGATCTGTAACAGCGCTTACAATTCTTGTTCGTCCTGCATTGTAGGCAGCCGCAGCAAGTGTCCAGCTTCCTAATCGATCATATGATGTTTTCATATATCTACATGCTGCATCAGTTGACTGGGTAATACTGTATCGTTCGTCAACTTCATCAGTGACTTCCAACCCGTTTTCAAGCGCGGCAGCTTTGGTGAATTGCCAGAAACCAACAGCGGCGGCAGGCGATATGACATTGACCAACTGGCTTTCAATCATTGCAATATAACCCATGTCATCGGGAACCCCATATTTTTTAAATACAGGTTTCATGATAGGTAGGTACCTGTTGGCACGTTTCATGATTAACATGGTTGCAGAAGCCCAATAGGTATTTACTGTTAATTCACGTTCAATGTTTTCATGAACAAATGCAAACTCAAGCGGAACATCTTCTCCGGCAAAATCCAACTTTGAAGGCAGCGGAACACTATAAATTTTATAAGCGTTGTGAAAATCCCTTTCGTTCTGGTCATCATTTTGTAAGGGAAAAGTAGCATTGATACAAAAAGCCATTGTAATAGCCAGAAGTATTATTCCAATTAATGTATTGTTTTTCATTATATTGATTTATACCTATTCAAATAAACAAAGGACGAGATGAATACGCTATCGTTTTTTAAAAAGAGGTGTTCAAGTCTTTAAATAATGGTGCTATTTTGTCTTTATCAGAGAGAATCGGGTTGTCAGTACCCCAGTTGATATTAAGGTCAGGATCATTCCAACGGATGCTTCCTTCAGCAGCTTTGTTGTAAACATTGGTGCATTTGTAGAAAAAGACCGTGTCGTCTTCCAGCGTAAGAAATCCATGGGCAAAGCCTTCAGGGATCCAATACATATATTTATTGTCACCGGTCAACACTATGGAAACCCATTTACCATAGGTAGGCGATTTCTTACGGATGTCCACAGCCACGTCAAGCACAGCACCACGCATAACTCTTACCAGTTTACCCTGGGCACTGGGATGTTGTTGAAAATGAAGCCCACGCAGTACTCCTTTCATCGAACGGGATTCGTTGTCCTGGATAAAGTTAAGATCGAGTGCAGAAGCCAGAAACTTCTCACGGTTATAAGATTCAAAGAAGTATCCCCTGTCGTCTGCAAAAACCATTGGTTTGATGATACAGACATCGGGGATCTCTGTTGGGATGATTTCCATATTATAAATGTATTACTTCGCCATATGCGGCAGCCACCGCTTCCATCAGCCCTTCGCTCATAGTGGGGTGGGGGTGAATGCTTTTAATTATTTCTTCTCCCGTTGTCTCAAGTTTGCGGGCAACTACAACTTCAGCAATCATTTCGGTCACATTCTCGCCTACCATTGTAGCGCCCAGGAATTCACCATATTTTGCATCGAAGACAACTTTAACAAATCCTTCCTTATTACCAGAAGCACTGGCTTTTCCGGAAGCACTGAATGGAAACTTACCAACTTTGACTTCATATCCCTTTTCAATGGCTGCTTTTTCAGTGTAACCGACAGAAGCAACTTCAGGAATTGTATAGGTACATCCTGGGATGTTATTATAGTCAATCGGTTCTACATGAAGGCCTTTGATTTTTTCTACACAGGTAATTGCTTCGTGAGAGGCAACGTGTGCCAGGGCAGGACCATGAACGATGTCACCAATAGCATAATAATTATCTACAGATGTTTTATAAAAATCATCCACGACTACTTTGCCGTTTTCAACCTTGATACCTGTCTCTTCAAGCCCAAGTCCTTCCAGATTTGTGGCGATGCCAACAGCAGAAAGTACAATTTCCGCGTCAACAACTTCAATGCCTTTTTTTGTCTTTATGCTTACTTTACAGAGTGTTCCACTTGTATCTACCGATTCAACACTCGCACTGGTCATTACTGTCATCCCGCTCTTTTTGAAAGAACGTTCGATGACTTTCGAAGCCTCTTCATCTTCTATCGGAAGGACGTTGGGTAAAAACTCAACCAGCGTCACTTTGGTACCAATCGTATTATAAAAATATGCAAATTCACTGCCTATAGCTCCTGAGCCAACAACAACCATGGATGCGGGAAGTTTAGGCAGATTCATAGCTTCACGATAACCTATTATTTTCACTCCATCCTGCGGCATGTTAGGCAGTTGTCGTGAACGTGCTCCTGTGGCAATGATTATATGAGTTGCTGAATACTCAGTAACCTTTCCATCTGCTAATGTGACATCGACCTTCTTACCCGGTTTAACTTTTGCTGTACCTGCAATGGTTTCTATGTTGTTTTTCTTAAAGAGAAACTGAATTCCCTTACTCATACCATCAGCTACACCACGTGAACGTTTCACCATGGCTTCAAAATCGGGTTTTATTTCTCCCGAAATATTTACACCATAATCTGCAGCATGTTTAGCGTAATTATATACCTGCGCACTTTTTATGAGCGCTTTCGTGGGAATACATCCCCAGTTCAGACAAACACCACCCAGGTCGGCTTTTTCTATTACTCCGACTTTAAACCCTAATTGTGAGGCTCTTATGGCGGCTACGTAGCCCCCGGGGCCACTACCAATTACTAAAATATCGTAATTCATGTTTCTGATGGATTTAATTGCAAAGTTACCAATTTTTGATCATTTCATTAACATAACCTGTTTGTAAATGTTTTGCATCATTTTTACCGTAAATCTGAATGAATTTTCAACAGAATATAAGTATTTAGTGAAATTTGATGTGGATATGGTATATTTGCGCTTTGATTTTCATTCGAAAATTCAATTTTTAAAAACATTAAAATAAGCTGTCTCATGAACAAAGATGCTATTAATAATTTATACGATCTGCTGCAATTTGGAGAGTTTGGTGATGTAAATCCCTCGGTCACAGATTCAGCCACATTTACTTTTTTACAGGCCAAGACCATGGGTGATTGTTTCCAGGGTGATGCTCCCGGATGTTATCTCTATTCCCGTCATTGGAATCCTTCTAACAAATACCTGGCCGATGCCATGGCAGCACTGGAAGGAACAGAATCGGCATGGGTCACAGGTTCAGGGATGGGAGCCATTACGACTGCTATTTTTCAGTTATGCAATTCGGGGGATCACATCGTTTCTAGTGTGACCTGTTATGGAGGGACATATGCTTTCTTAAAGAACTATCTTCCGAAGTTTAAAATCGAAGTAACATTTGTTGATATCACCGATCTCGAAGCTGTGAAGGCTGCCATACGCCCAAACACCAAAATGATATATACCGAGACCATGACCAATCCGATGTTGCAGATCTCAGATATCCCTGCACTGGCGACTATTGCAAATGCCAACCAAGCCAAGCTGATGGTTGACAATACCTTTACTCCTTTAATCGTGGCACCTGCAAAACTCGGCGCTCATATCGTGGTGGACAGTCTCACAAAATTCATCAATGGAAAAAATGATTGTGTAGCCGGTGCTATCTGTGCCGACAATGATTTCATCAATGCCTTGATCGATGTAAATGTCGGGACAGCCATGTTGTTAGGCCCTGTACTCGACCCTTACCGCTCTTCCTCTATCCTGAAAAATATGCACTCGTTGCATATCCGGATGCAACAACACAGCCGTAATGCATTTTATCTGGCCAATAAGTTTAAAGAAAATGGCTTAAAAGTGGTCTATCCGGGATTGGAAGAACATCCGGGTCATGCCACACTGAAGAAAATGATGAGTCCCGATTTTGGATGGGGTGGACTGATAGGCTTAGATGTGAAGAAAGCCGAGGTTGCCAGCGAGTTGATGGAGAAGATGGAGATGGCAGGTGTTGGTTATCTCGCCGTTAGCCTTGGCTATTTCAAGACCTTGTTCAGTAATTCAGGGAAGAGTACTTCAAGTGAAGTACCCGAAGATGTCCAACGCAATATGGGTTTATCTGAAGGCTTTGTTCGTTTTTCAATAGGCCTCGATCATGATATTGAGCGCACCTGGAAAAAAATCGAAGGTTGTCTGAAAGAAATGAAGTTGATCTGATCGGATTATTTTATGTTTCTTTCCCGTGCGAAGCTGATCCACTGTTTCTTGATGTGAAGATAGAGATCATAATCATTCACAGTTGCCAGATAGCCAAGGGAAATATTGCAATAACCCATGAAATCATGGATCAGATTGGGGTCTTCCTGCCCGATGATCAATGAAACTACCTCCGGATTATATCGTTTTGCAATCTGAGCATTGATATCATCCTGTTCAGTGAATTTTGCCAGCTTACGCAGTTGTCTGGGTTCCTTGCCGAAAAGATCATACAGCAATGATATTGGTCCGGGCAGGGTTAATCCGGATTGCGGCACTGCACCTATCTCCTCTTTGCGGTTAATATGTAATTTTCTTAAAGCCATCTCATCTTTGTCTTTTTGAGGCAAATTAATGTTTAAGAAAAATCTTTTCATGCCCTCTCTGGAGCGGAAGGGTAATACGGTAACCGTTGGTAACATATATATCTTTGTCATCAGCCGAATTCTTACTCTGGATTCGGGATTACTGGGATCCAACGTACCGGTAGCAAAAAGATAAGTTTCGTAACCTATCGCACTAATCTGAAGTGTATCGCCACGGTTGCATTTAAAAGTGAAGTTGCCATTCTGATCGCTGATTGTCCCATAAGGATGGCTGAGATCTAAAATATGGGCATATGAAATTCCCAGGGTATCTTTCACAGCAGTGACTCTTCCTGAAAGTTTGACCAAGGACTTCTGTTCCTGGGCATTTGCATGTGTCAGCGTAAAAATAATAAAGACGATACCAAGTAATATTCGCATGCGTAGTGGCGTTGAGTGAGTAAAATTAAACAATCTATTGATTTTAAAACAACGAATAATTATGTTTAACAAAAATTATGATAGGTTTGTTGTAAAATAGGTGAATTACCGGGAGATTATTAACTTCGCAAAAGAAATCGAACTTAACATGAGTGAACCCCTCGAGATACTCAGAAAATATTGGAATTTTAATGCTTTCAGGCCACGACAGGAAGAGATCATCCAATCGATACTTGATGGAAAAGATACTTTGGCGTTGCTTCCTACCGGGGGCGGAAAATCACTTTGTTTTCAGGTTCCTGCTTTGATGCTTGATGGTTTATGTCTGGTTATCACACCATTGATTGCACTGATGAAAGATCAGGTGGAAGCGCTGAGGCAAAAAAATATTCCGGCGGCAGCGGTTTATTCCGGTATGTCTCGTTTTCAGATAGAGGTAACCCTTGACAATGCCATTGCAGGAAGTCTTAAATTTTTGTATGTTTCTCCTGAACGGCTGGCCACCGATGTGTTTCGTTTCAGGTTGCTACGGATGAAGATTTGTCTGCTGGCTGTGGATGAAGCTCATTGTATTTCACAATGGGGCTATGATTTCAGACCCCCCTATTTATTGGTATCCGAGGTTCGAACGATACTTCCTGATGTTCCGGTTATTGCACTGACTGCCACAGCTACTCCTGCTGTGGTTGAAGATATCCAGGACAAGTTATTGTTCAAGAAGCATCATGCCATAAAAGTGAGCTTCCTTCGTGAGAATCTGGCGTATATGGTTTTCAAAGAAGAGAACAAACTCGGCCGTTTGTTGCGTATCGTCAACAAAGTCAAGGGGAGTGGCATCGTTTATGTGCGAAGCAGGCAGCGATCTGGAGAGATAGCACAGTTTCTGATGCGCAATGGTCATTCTGCCGATTATTATCATGCAGGGCTGGAACCACAGGTGAGGTCCACGAAACAGGAGGCTTGGATGCAGAACGAAGTCAAAATAATGGTGGCTACTAATGCCTTCGGCATGGGGATAGATAAACCTGATGTAAGGTTTGTCATTCACATGAGTTTGCCCGACAGCCCTGAGTCTTATTTTCAGGAAGCTGGACGCGCCGGTAGAGATGGGAAGTCAGCATGGGCAGTGCAGCTCTATGAGCAATCTGATCTCATCGACCTTCAGCAAAATTTTGAACTTTCTTATCCTGAAATCGGTGTCATCAGAAATGTTTACCAAGCCCTTGGTAATTATCTTCAATTGCCTGTGGGCAGTGGAAAAGACGCCTCTTACGATTTTGATATCGCCTTATTCTGTAAACAATACAACATGCGACCCGTCACCGTTTTCAGTTGTCTTAAGTTTATGGAACGCGAAGGATATATTATTTACAATGAGGATATGGATTCCCATTCCCGTTTGCATATCGCCGTTAATAAGGCTACACTCTACCGGTTTCAGGTGGAGAACAAAGTCTATGATCCTTTCATTAAAATGTTGTTGAGAACATATGGCGGAGGCCTCTTCAGCGAATTCATGGTATTTAGTGAGGACGAGATGGCCCGCAAACTGAATATCAATGGTGAAAAGGTAATCCAATACCTGCGTTACATGCAGAATTTATCCCTTATTCACTACGATCCTCGTAAGATCAAACCCCAGATAATATTCACCATTGAGCGGCTCAATCCCGATGACCTCTCTTTCACACCCGCCAGCCTTCGTGACCTGAAGAAACGTGCGGCTGACAGACTCGATGCCATGATTGGTTATGTCTCCTCTTCTTTGGTATGTCGAAGTCAGATGCTGCTGGCTTATTTTGGGGAGGAGAACAGCAAACGTTGTGGAAAGTGTGACTCCTGTATCAGCCTGAAAAAACTCAAGATGGATACCACCGATGCTGAGGCTGTCATCAACCGTTTAAGGCCACATCTCGAAAATGGATGGTGTACATTAACAGAATTGGCCGAAGATGCTGGCATTCTTCATGAAGATGAAGTGATGCTTATGATGGACTGGCTTTCGGATAATGAGCTGATAGAACGTAATGAAGAATTAAAGTTCAGATGGAAACAGGATATTACATGAGCAAGGAAGTACCAATGTCTTTTTTCAGACAGACAGACGTGATCCGCATAGCCCGTGAGCTGTTGGGAAAATCTCTTTATACCGAAAGCGAAGGAGTCTTAACCGGCGGCATCATTTCCGAGACAGAGGCATATGCAGGAGTGACGGACAAAGCTTCTCATGCTTTTGGAGGCCGTTTCACCGAACGTACACAGATCATGTATTACGAGGGTGGATGCGCATATATCTATCTGTGTTATGGCATTCATTCTCTCTTTAATATTGTGACCAATGTTGAAGGAATTCCCCATGCCATCCTTATACGTGCTATTCAACCAATCATTGGTGTTAAAACAATGCTTAAACGAAGGGGACTGAAAAATGCCGGAGCCGGGTTTTGTAAAGGACCAGGCAAGGTTTCTAAAGCCCTTGGCATTCATTATTCACATACGGGAATACTCCTCTCCAAAGAAGGAACCCCTGGTGCTAAAATGAAAATCTGGATAGAGGAAAATGAAAAGAGCATTCAGGCTGAAGATATCATCATCACTCCCCGAATCGGCGTTGATTATGCAGCAGAAGATGCATCACTACCTTACCGTTTTGAA
>Ga0224523_1001409_pt1 | contig 10265 bp, 8 predicted proteins | sample CFST50metaG_FD_182732 | JGI IMG/M metagenome (GOLD analysis project Ga0224523, IMG submission 182732) | Peat soil microbial communities from Stordalen Mire, Sweden - C.F.S.T50 | ecosystem: Environmental > Terrestrial > Soil > Wetlands > Peat | place: Sweden: Norrbotten County, Stordalen Mire...
TCGTTTGGAGCAATGCATCTCAACTTCAAATTCTTAATGGTACTGCAACAGTAAACCAAATGTTAATGTCAGGTGCTTCATCGGCTCCAACATGGTCAACCGCTGTATATCCTGCAAATACTACCGCAAATCAATTACTTTATTCATCAGCCAATAATAACATTACAGGATTAACCACTGCCCCAGGTGGCATTTTAAATACCAGCGCCACCAGCGTGCCTTCAATTACGGCAACGCCAACTTTAGGTGTAGCTAACACCATAGGGGGTGCTCTTACACTGGAAGGAAGCTTAAGCGGAGCCGTAACCATTCAACCTCCGACTACTATCCCAAGTGCATACAACTTTGTCCTTCCCACATCTGCCGGGACAAGTGGTCAGGTACTTTTAAGTGGTGGTGGTGGTGCAATGACATGGAGTAGTTCTGGTTCTCTTTTCACTATCCCAATCAATAATCTTATTGCAGCAACTGCTGCTAATACTATAGATAACACAAATTTTGCCCAGAACTGGCAGTGGAACTCTCTTGGTGCAGGGAATGGGCTTGCTTTATCATCAACAGCAGCAGGTGCCACAGGCAATCTATTCTCTATTACATCTTCCGCTACTGCGCCAACAGGTGGAATTGCAGACTTTAATTTCGCAGCACATACCGGCAGTGGTTTTCAAATTGATGATGCAACAACCAATGGTAATGCAATACAATTAAACGCAAACTCTGCTACAACAGGAAACGGTCTTGCTGTTTCTGCAACTGCGGCAGGTTTAACCGGCAATGCTTTGTCTGTTACAACTGGCTCAACAGGCACTCCTGCCAACGGGCTTGTTCGATTTAACTTCAACGGAGCTCGTACAACAGCAGGAAGTGGATTCCAAATTGATGATATTTCTACAACTCTTGCTACCATTATGAAAATAAATGGCAACTCTCTTACTACAGGTAATGGTCTTGCTATTTCTGCTACTGCTGCAGGTTTAACCGGTAATGCTTTATCTGTTACAACTGGTTCAACAGGCACTCCTACCAACGGTCTTGTTGAATTTAACTTCAATGGAGCTCGTACAACTGCAGGAAGTGGATTCCAAATTGATGATATTTCTACAACTCTTGCTACCGTTATGAAAATAAATGGCAACTCTCTTACTTCAGGTATCGGTCTTGCCTTAAATACAAACCTTCTTACCAGCGGAACAGGTATGGCAATCGCGTCTACCTCAACTGCAATGACGGGCAGCCTTGCAAATATTACTCTCTCAGGAAGTAATGCTGCAAATACAGGAAATTTATTATCAATAAATTCTTCAGGCGCTGCTTCTGTTGCTAAAGCTCTTTTAGTAACAACCACACAAACGGTAGCACCCGCAACAGGGCTTGTTCAATTTAACTTTAACGGAAACCGAATCGCAGCAACTCCCGGATTCGAAATAGATGATATTTCTACAACCCTTGCAACAACAATGAAAATAAACAGCAACTCTCTTACTACTGGTAATGGTCTTGCTATTTCCGCTACTGCTGCAGGTTTAACCGGTAATGCTTTATCTGTTACAACTGGTTCAACAGGCACTCCTACCAATGGTCTTGTTGAATTTAACTTCAATGGAGCTCGTACAACTGCAGGAAGTGGATTTCAAATTGATGATATTTCTACAACTCTTGCTACCGTTATGAAAATAAATGGCAATTCACTTTCTACAGGTACCGGACTTGCCTTAAATACAAACCTTCTTACCAGCGGAACAGGTATGGCAATCGCGTCTACCTCAACTGCAATGACGGGCAGCCTTGCAAATATTACTCTCTCAGGAAGTAATGCTGCAAATACAGGAAGTTTACTTTCTATAACTTCCTCGGGAGCAGCGTCAATAGGCAACGCTTTTTTGACAACATCTAACGCTACTGCTCCTGCCGCAGGAATTGTACGATTTAATCTAACGGGAACACATAGCGGTAATGGTTTTCAAATTGATGATGCAACAGCCACAGGAACAGCAGCGGCTTTTGGTGCAAGCGCGTTAACAACAGGAAGTATATTAAATGTTTCAACCTCTAATAATACTTGGTTGGGAAATGCAACAACAAATGGCTTGGTTAATATTTCTTCCACTTCAACAGGAGGAACCGCAGGTAGTTCATCAATGTTGTTGAACCTTTCCCGTTCCGGAGCAAATACTAACGCTTCACACACTGCTTATGGTCTTTATTCATCCATTACTAACTCAGGCGCAACAAATACCAATGTTGCAGGATACTTCTCCGCTACCGGCGCTACTAATAATTATGGTATCGTTGTACCCAATGGCAATGTCGGCGTAGGTACCAGTACACCTACAGATAAATTAGACGTTGCAGCAGGCGTTACCTTAGGTAATAATATTGTAAATGCAACGGGAAGTATCAACGATTTTTTAGAGTATAATATTCAAAATACCAGTAACGGGACAGGTGCACAAAGTGGGTTTTCAGCTACAGCAGATAATGGTACTAATACTACTAATTTTGCGTGGATGGGTATTAATAGTTCTACCTTTAATAATCCCCAACAATGGAATATTGGATTAGCCAATGATGTAAGTTTTATGGGTTTTGGACAAAATATGTATATCTCAAATATGAATACTACCCAGCCTATAATATTTACAACAGGTACAGCCATTTCTCCATATTATACTGAAAGAATGAGAATAACCAATGCAGGTAATGTAGGTATCGGAATTAGTACTCCAAATTCAACATTGCAAGTATCTGGCGGCGTTAGTATGCCTATAGTTACACAGACTACAAATTATTCAGTACTTGCCACTGATCATACAGTGATTTTTTCCGGCATCACTGCGGGACAAACTATTAGTCTTCCAGCGGTATCTGCTGTTGCAGGTACTGGCAACGTAGGAAGGGTTTACTTTATCGTGAACATTTCAAATCAAACATTAACTCTCAACGTTACCGGTGGCGGGACAACTATATTACCACTTGCCAGTGGCAGTTCAGCAGTAACTAGTATTACTATTAATGCCGGCACCAGTGTCACAGTTCAAAGTAATGGGACATACTGGTATGTAATTAAATAATTAGTATTGGAAAATGCAGAAGTATTACATATAAAAAAACGAAAAAGCTTTGTAATAGCAATGAGTCAATAAATGAGAAAAAACTTTTTTACTATATTATTTTTTCTTTTTATCAGCGCAACATTAAACGCTCAAATTTGGAATACCGGCTATATGGGTGTGTCGTCAGGAACTTTCATTTCATACGGCGGTAATTGGAAAAATACCGGATCACCAAATATAGGCAAGGGTACCGTTGTATTTAATGGTTCGTCTGCCCAAACTATAAAAGGAGCTACTACCTGGGACAACCTTGTAATTAATAATTCAGCAGGAGTTAGCATAGATTCCGGGTATCAGTATATACGCGGCATTCTGTATCCTACTAAAGGTACTTTAACAACAAATGATTTATTAACACTGTTGTCGGTTTCAGGACAAACGGCATTGATTGCGGGAACAGGCTCAGGCGCTGTTTCAGGCAATGTTAATATGCAGCGTTATTTAGCGCCAGATTCAGCCTGGGGGTATAAACATTTTTCTACGCCGTTTGTTGGAACAGCCAATGGCGCCGCTATTTCACAGTTTGGTTCTTATATGACATTAATTTTAGGTACGGTGAACGATTCTCCTTTTCCAACTTTCTGGCAATATGATGAAACAAATCCAAGCATGGTTTTCGACAGTGGCTGGGTTAAACCTGCTTCCATTGCCACTATAATGGAGCCAATGAGAGGATATGCAGTAAATTTCGGTTCCGATTCCACAAATGCTGAAACGGTATCCTTAACAGGTTATGTAAATAGTGGCCCAGTACAAATTCCTGTTACATATTATAATTCCGGAAATTCAAATTCTGATGGGTGGAATCTTGTAGGAAATCCTTACCCCTCCCCGATTGATTGGGACAATGCTTCGGGTTGGACAAAAACAAATGTTGTTAACGGCTTTTCAATTTATAATGCAACAGGGCAATACTCGGGGTATTACGGATGTTATTCGGGTATTACGGGTTTGGGAACTCATAACGCAACCAGTATTATCCCTTCAATGCGTGGTTTTTTTGTAAAAGCAACTGTTACCGGAACTTTGGCTGTCAACGATTCAGCCAGGACGCTTGATCTGAACCCGGACCCATATTTTTCAAAAAAAGCGCCTAAATCTAATTATCCGCTGTTGCGCCTTAATGCCGTTGAAAAAGGCGTTAACCGCATTTCCGATGATCTGGTGATTTATTTTGATCCTAATGCTTCAAGTACATCAAGCATTGGAAAACTATGGAACACAGATTCGCATATTCCTAATTTTTATTCTATCAGGAACTCAAATGTGAACCTTGCAATAAATGGATTAAAAGAAGTTAACGATACCGACCTGGTTATTCCTCTGGGTCTTTCTGTAGGAACGAATAATTTATATACGATCAATGCCAGCGACATAATGAATTTCTCATCTGCTACAAAAATTTACCTTCAGGATAAAAGTACCGGCATTCTACAGGATATAACTCAAAACCCTGAATATACCGTTAACATTAACTCAGGAGATCCGCTATCAGGAAGATTTTATCTCATCTTCTCCCTGAAAACAAATATAAATGAGCTTAATAATAACACAGCTATTTTCTCTGCTTTTGCAGATGGATCTGAATTATATGTTAACTATTACAGAGAAAGCCAGGGATATATCAATATTTACAATACACTGGGGCAGATCATTCTTCAAAATAATAAACTTAATAAAGGGATCAATAAGTTTAGTCTGAATTTAAGTCATGGTTATTATTTCATCCAGGTGATATCAGGTGATAAGATCTCAAATAAAAAGATTTATATAAATAATTATTAAAAATGTCTTTACGTTTATATAAAAGGATACTGATCATAATATGCATAATTTTTTGCATACATGCAGGCAATGTTATTTATGCTCAGGGTAGCGGCGGGCCAACGCCTCCTGCGAATTCTCTTTCTTTTGCACTTAAGACAAACCCAACGGCCGATTTTGTTTTCAATACATACAATGAATATATAAGCGGAATTACAAAATTCAATGTTTTAACATTAAATATTGTAGCAGGGGTACGATGGGATCTATATGTAAGAGCTACAACCGTTCATTCCGGTTATTGGGATAACATTATGTATTATTCAGGCAGCAGCGGGGTTGATAGTATTCCTTTATCCGTATTACTGGTAAGAGCGAGTAATGCTGATAACACACCAAATACTTTCCCTACGAATACTTCTGTTTTCTTTCCTATCACCGCTAATACATCCCCAACATATCTAATTGGAACGGATATGCATGACAATCTTGTTAGCTGTGGCATCGGTGACCATACAAACGCCCCGGGTTCGTACATAACCAGTCCCGGATGTTACAAATTCAATATTGACTTTAGGGTTGTTCCGGCAATACATGCCAATTATAGGCCGGGGATATATTCTATAAATGTTGAATTTACGCTTATTCAGGATTTATAGTTTTATTTTGCAATAAAGCTTCAGCAATAACTAAATCTTTTCGGGAAGTAATTTTAATGTTTTCATTGCTACCTTCAGTTAAAAATATTTTACCACCGATATTTTCAACAACAGTAGCATCATCGGTAAATCTTTCTTCAAACGCCTGCTCATACGCTTTCTTCAATAATACTCCATTAAAACATTGAGGGGTTTGCACAGCAAAAATTTTATTCCTGTCAATCGGATTGGATGTATTATTTTCAATGATCCTTAGCGAGTCATTCAACTTGATACAAGGAACTGCCGTACCATTTTTTTTGGCACAGCTAAATGCTTCGCTGATCATTTCTGTTGATACGAGTGGCCTGGCACCATCGTGAACAGCTATTAAACAATGATCTTCTTCGATTTGGGCAAGTCCATTCTTTACTGAATGAAACCGTGTTTCCCCACCCGAGATAACAGAATGAAGTTCATTAAAAGTATATTTTTTACACAAATCCATCCAATATATTTTTTGATCAGATGGTAAAACAACAATTACATTTATTCTTTTATCGTAATCTTTGAAAGCTTTTATACTTCGCATAAGAATAGGTAGTCCATTCAGACAAAGAAATTGTTTCGGGATGTTTGATGACATCCTCTGCCCTATTCCTCCTGCCGCTATGATCACGTATTTGTTCAAATAAAGCGAATATTAAAAAACCTGTCTTTTCAGGCAGGTTCTTGTTATTATATAATCAGCATTGCATCGCCGTAAGTAAAGAACTTATATTTCTCGCTTACCGCTTCTTTGTACGCTTTCATAAGAAAGTCAAATCCGGCGAATGCTGCAATATGCATCATCAAAGTAGATTGAGGCAAATGGAAATTTGTGATCATCGAATTGGCAACACTGAAATCGTAAGGTGGGAATAAAAATTTATTTGTCCACCCGTTGAACGGTTTCAACATTCCTGAAATAGTTACCGAAGTTTCGATAGCTCTTGATGAAGTAGTACCAACAGCACATACTTTTTTCTTGTTTTCTTTGGCTTTATTGACAATCTGAACAGCTTTATCTTCGATGATAACCTGTTCCGAATCCATTTTATGTTTTGAAAGATCTTCTACATCCACGCTTCTGAAAGTTCCCAAACCAACGTGTAAAGTAATTTCAGCAAATGTCAAGCCTTTCAGTTCAAGACGTTTCATTAATTCCCTGCTGAAATGAAGACCTGCCGTTGGTGCTGCTACGGCGCCTTCAAGTTTCGCGAAAATTGTTTGATACCTGTCTTTATCTTCGGCTTCAACCGGTCGTTTAATTAATTTAGGAAGCGGTGTTTCACCAAGGCTTTCTATTGTCTTTTTAAATTCATGATAAGGCCCGTCAAATAGGAAACGCAATGTTCTTCCCCTAGATGTGGTATTATCAATAACTTCGGCTACCAATGCATCATCATCACCAAAATACAATTTATTCCCAATACGGATCTTTCTTGCGGGATCAACCAGAACATCCCAAAGACGAGCTTCATGATTTAATTCTCTCAGTAAAAATACTTCAATCTTGGCACCAGTCTTTTCTTTTGTTCCATACAACCTTGCCGGAAATACTTTTGTGTTATTAATGATCATTACGTCTCCGTCACCAAAATAGGACAGAATATCCTTAAAAGTTTTGTGTTCAATAGTTTGAGTTTTCCTGTTAAGCACCATCAACCTACACTCTTCACGATTCTTTGCCGGGTAGTTTGCTATAAGTTCTGGGGGGAGGTGGTACCTGAAATCTGATAATTTCATTGATTTGAATGATTTTGGTTATTTTTCTATTTTTTAAGCAGTGCAAATATAATACATCGAGAAGGCGAAATCCAGTTTTTTGGATTAAATTTTAAGAAATAGTAAATAAAAAACTCCTAAAAAAAGTTAAATTTCAATATAATAACGATGAACTTCTATTTTTATTGCGAAATGCGCTGTTCAAGCTCTTCAAGTGTCAAAGCATCTTTTAACAGGTAATCGCCGATACGCGTTCTTTTTAATTCTGAAAGATAGGCGCCATTTTTTAATATCTCACCAAAATCCCTGACCAATGAACGAATATATGTGCCTTTTGAACATACTACCCGAAAAGAAATATTTGGCAGATCGATAGCTGTTATTTCAAATTCCCTGATGAAAATATCTTTTGATTCAATTACCAGGTCAATACCTTTTCTTGCCGACTCATATGCTCTTTCGCCATTGATCTTTTTTGCAGAGAACACAGGCGGAATTTGTTTTATATTCCCGATAAATATTTTGGTGGCATTAACTATTTCTTCCTTGGATATTCCTGATATATCAAATGTTTTATCAATTTCTTTTTCCATATCGAATGATGGAGTTGTCGCGCCAAGAACCATTGTTCCTGTATATTCTTTTTCCAGACCCTGGAACTCATCTATTTTTTTTGTAAAAGTTCCCGAGCATAAAATAAGCAATCCTGTTGCCAGAGGATCCAAAGTACCTGCATGTCCCAGCTTTACTTTTTTTATTCCGAAATGATATTTTACAAGGCACCTGATCTTATTGACCACATCAAAAGAAGTCCATTTATAAGGCTTATCGATAAATAGAATTTCTCCTTTGGCAAAATCGAAATCAGGCATGTTTGGTTTATCGGTAGAAGGTTGCGAAAGCGATGAGTAAAAGAATGATCGCTCCTAAAGCAATACGGTAATATCCGAATGCTTTGAACCCGTATTTAGTGAGGAACGTAATGAATCCTTTAATAGCGAACATGGCAACAATGAATGCAATGACGTTTCCAATGATGAGTAAATTTATATTATGACCCGTCAATAGTTCATGATGATGTTTGTATGCATCCCAGACACTCTTTGCAAATGCGCCTGCAAGAGTGGGAACAGCAAGAAAAAAAGAGAATTCGGCAGCCAGTTTCCTGTTGAGTTTTTGCTGCATCCCGCCGATAATGGTCGCAGCGCTCCTGCTGAACCCGGGTAAAATGATCGCCAGTATCTGAAAAACGCCTATTGTAAAAGATCTTTTGTAAGAAACATTCTCCAGGTCGTTTATTTTTGAATTCTTAAACCAGTTGTCAACAAACAAAAGCAGGAAACCTCCAAGGAAAGTGATAATGGCAATGATAAACGTTTTGCCAAGCATCTCTTCAATATAATCCTTGCACAATACACCAACGATGACCGAAGGAATAAGGGCAACGATAAGTTTTAAATAAAAAGACAGTTTCGTGAAATCGAAAAACTTTCGCCAGTAAAGTACCACTACCGAAATGATAGCGCCGAATTGTATGGCTTCTTCAAAAAGTTTTGTGAAAGCATCGTTTTCAATTCCCATAATGGATGAAACATACACCATATGAGCTGTAGAAGAAATGGGAAGAAACTCAGTGATGCCTTCTACAATGGCAAGAATGATCGCTTGAATATATGACATAAAATTTTGCTATTCGTGTTCTTTAGGTTTTTTCATTATTGCCAATATCTCAATAATGAAACCGGCAAGCAAAAGCAAGGGAGCTAATGTGAGCCTTTGAAAATTGAACAATGCCGGGCTGAATACATTCGGATCATCTGAACCTCCACCGATCATGAGCAAAAAACCTAATAACAAAAAAGCAAGTCCGACAAACATCAGTATGTAATTTTGTCTTCCGAAAGGGAAATCAGTTTTTACTGTTTTTTTAATTTCAGCGGTTTTTTTAATATCTGCCATAATAATTTTCTTTTCTGGTTAATGATAATAAAGCGAATCTGTTTTTATTTTTAAATACTTCCTGACAGCCATATACGTGGATAACCAGGAAATGATCACTCCTAATAAGATAACAAAGATAAACAGTTTTATGAATAATGCAGCATCCTGCAATTCCACTAATTCGGGGACCTCACTCTGTGCAAAGAATAGCGTGGCCACCAGCAGTGCGGTAGCTATGAACGACCCGATAACTCCCTGTATCAGCCCTCTGTAAAGGAAAGGCTTTCTTATAAAACCTTCGGTAGCGCCTATCAGCTGCATGGTGCGAATCAGGAAACGTTTTGAATAAACAGAAAGCCTGATGGTATTATTGATAAGAGCAATGGCCAGAACAAGCAGCAGGCAGCTGAACCCTAAAATGATCAGACTTATCTTTTGCAGGTTCTCATTTATTGTTGTTACCAGCGATTTCTGGTACGACACTTCTTTCACGTTCTTGTTTTTCACCAGTTCGTTCTCCAAAAGAGTAAGACTGTCGGAATTGGCAAAATCGGCTTTCAGCCTCACATCAATGGATGCAGGCAACGGGTTATAGCCAAGAAAGCTGATGAAATCTTCGCCCAGATCTTTTTGCAGGGCTTTCGCAGCTTTCTCTTTCGTGATAAATTCTGTTGATTTTATATACTCGCGGGCATCCAGTGTTTTCTGGAGCTGTAGTACATCGGCATCATTCACCTCGTCGTTAAGGTATATGGTAAAACCGATATTTTCCTTTACATAATCAGAGAGTTTCTTTGCATGCAGAACAACAAGTCCCAGCAAGCCGAGCATGTAAAGCACCAGCGTTAACCCCACTATGGTAGAGAGGTAGGAGGTGGTTAACTTTCGTTTTGAATATTTATCTTCGTTCGCAGCCATCTTTTGAAAGCGGGTAAAATTAATAAAAAATATTTCAATGACATATTAAAATATGTTAAACATAAATAAAGGCACTTGGGCTGTGCTTTATGGGCACTTCGACTTCGCTCAGTGCCATTGAAGG
>Ga0224523_1001410_pt1 | contig 10261 bp, 10 predicted proteins | sample CFST50metaG_FD_182732 | JGI IMG/M metagenome (GOLD analysis project Ga0224523, IMG submission 182732) | Peat soil microbial communities from Stordalen Mire, Sweden - C.F.S.T50 | ecosystem: Environmental > Terrestrial > Soil > Wetlands > Peat | place: Sweden: Norrbotten County, Stordalen Mire...
TTAAAATCCAGTTGCTGATGTTCGCCCTGCTGTATAAGTTTCTGGATATGGGTTGTCATATAAATAATTTACAAATACCAAATTACAAATAAATATCAAACTACTGTTAACTTTGAACCTTAAACTTTACAACATCTAATTAAATCTAACAATATCAAATAAAACATCTGTGAATACTGCATCTTACAGAAGATAATATTTTTTCACTTTTGATATTTATATACATTTATTTGTTACTTTTGTTACTCTGTTGTTACCAGAAAACAGAATTTATTAACTAAAAACAATTGTAATATGAGTGTCGTTCTCCGTGAAAAATCCATTGACAAAAACAAAGTATCGCTTTACCTGGATATCTACCATAACAAAAAGCGAAGCTATGAGTTTCTGAACATCCATATCCATAGCAAACGTCTTAGCAACGAAGATAAAGAAAAAAAAGAAATCGCAGAAAAAATCCGTTCTCAGCGTGAATACGGATTGCTTGTAAAAGAAAACGGCCTTGCCGATAAAAAGAAATCGCAGGCCGGTGTGACGGTTTATTTAGATAGATTGAGCAAGGAAGGTGTCAACTCAGAAGGTTATCTTAGAGTAATGTCCCGGATAAAGGATTATTGTAATGATAAGCACCCTATAACCTTTAATGACTTGACAGTAGAATGGCTTCTTGCTTTTCAGAAGTGGATGCTCGGTTATATGATGCACAACTCAGCCGTTTCGATGATGAGCGCACTGAAGACGGCTCTGAACAGGGCTGTGGAGGAAAAGATTATCCGGATTAACCCGATGAATGATATTCCAAAATCCCAACGTATCAGGAATAAGCAGACCAAACGCACCCATCTTGAAATCGAAGAACTGGAGAAACTTGCAAAAGCCGAAACGAAAAATATCCATCCGCAGGTAAAACAGGGATATTTATTTTCGGCTTTCTGCGGGATGAGGTGGAGTGATATTTCTCCGCTGAAATGGGCAGACATTTCAATTAAGCAGGTTAATGGTAAAGAAACATGGGTTATAAACTTTCAGCAGGAGAAAACTGAAGACATAGAATATCTTCCTTTGTCAGAACAGGCAGTGTATATTCTGAAAGAAAGAAAAGCACAAGCTAAGGAAATAAAAGATAAATCTCCTTACGTGTTTCCAGCCTTTATGGGGCAAGGGCCTACCGATGAGAAGAACTCATATTCATGGGTAACAAGACAATTAAAACTTTGGGCAGGTCAGGCTAAGATTGAAAAGAACATTACTTTTCATACCGGACGTCATACTTTTGCCACTATGACTCTTGATCAGGGAGTTGACCTTTATACTGTATCCAAACTTCTCGGACACAGGGAAATTAAAACAACTACCATTTATGCCAAAGTCAGCGACCAGAGAAAGTACGAAGCAGTGAATAAAATTCCCATGCTAAACCTAAGTAATGATAAACAAGCTAATCAGGAAAAGGGAAAAGAAAAAGCGAAGGAAATGATAAAGATGAAGGACGAGAAAAAGAAATCACCGAAAAAAACCGCCCAGACAAAGAAAAAATAACGTATTGATTATCACTCATTATGATGATTTTATTTTGTTTTTTACAAAATAATTGTTATTAATAGTTGATTTATATTAATAACATTATTATCTTTGTACTATAAAAACCAAAAACAAAATGGACAAACCAAAAAAAATAACCATACGTTTCTTTCTGCACAAGAATGTTCAGCCGGAAGCCGTAATACTTGAAAACGGAAAGGAAACGAAGGCTTATCCTCTTTACATCTATATAACCTACAACCGTAAAAACATGCAGTTCAGAAGCAATTACAGTATGTTTTACAAAGACATGAAAGATGTGGAGAACACAGATCCTGGATTAATGGCTTTTGAAGAAAAACTAATAACAAAGATTATTCGTTATGAGTCTTCTCTTATGCCGCAAGAAGAAGATTATGATATGAAAGGGATAAAGGATAAGTATACAATTTACGCAACTTCCATAATTACCTTACTTGAAAAATACCTTAAACCCAAAGTTAGACAAACTGTATTTAAGACCAACAATGAATTAATGCATGTTATGAACTTTGAAACGGGTAATTCTTATAATACTGTATTCAGGTTATACGAAGCAGCAGGAAGGCTGTTCGATAATTTTTTTGATAAGTTGGATAAGCAGTTAAAGGAAAATATTGAAACATATAAAAAATTTTATCAGGTATTATCAGGTACAGGCAGATATAATTTTCCGACATTGATAGACTGGATGGACGGAAGCTTTAAGAAGGAACTGAAAGCCATTTCTGAAAAGTTATTTAAAGGCAAGCATGAATTACAAAATACCATGATAAAATTAATTGATAAAGCTGTAGAGAAGAGTATATATGAATTAGAGAAAACAGGGTTAAAATATAAACTGCCGGAAAAAAAGAAAGCGAAATAACAGTAAGAATTTTTTTTATAAATTATGTTATTAATTAAGTACGTATATTAATAACTTATTAGTTTGACACCAAAGATTATTATGGAACAGTCACTACTTATATCGGTAACAATGGATGAGCTTAAAACGCTTATCAAATCTGCCGTGAAAGAAGCTGTTCTGGAAAATGGCAGTACTGGCATGTTATCTGTCAATGGTGCAACGAATGAGATTCTTGATGTAAGGCAAGCGGCAAGCTTTTTAAAACTAAAAGTTGCAACGCTATATGACAAGACTTGCAAGAGACTGATCCCTCATTTCAAGAAAGGTAAGAAAGTTTACTTTAGGATGCAGGAACTGGAAGACTGGTTAAATAAAGGCAAAGTAAAAACCCGCTCCGATCTGGAAACAGAGGCAGCCAATTATTGTCTTCAAAATCCACGCATAAAAAAATCAAAAAAACTTAAACCTTAATATCAGAAAGAAATGAAAACGTCATCAAATATAATTTGGTCATGTCGGGCTCCTCCATAGTTTATTATGATTGCTCATAAAGCTGTTTCAGGCAGCATATCCTGATATATAAAGATTAGTATTGAAAAAAGAATAAAGAAAGGAAACATATCATGAGAAAAGTAATATTTGAAGTGCCCCAGGAAGTAATGACAGAGTTTGCCGAGGAAATGACAAACCGTAACCTGGACAATACCGTTACAGGAACCAATGAGGACGGTGAGATCATAATTGAAGTTGAATTTGAGAAAGACGAAAGTGAGCTGGTGGATGAGTTGGAAGAAATCCACGAAAATCTTCTTGAACAAATTTCAGATGATAATGATGATTAATATAATTACCAGAAAAAGGGAAGCAAAAATTTTTCTTCCCTTTTTTATTTGTTCTGAAAACAGACGTCTGCTGACGTCTATTGACGTTTGAAAAATAAAAAATATGGAAACAAGGAAGTGCCTTTATTGTAAAGGTGAAATTATCGGTAAGCGGGATGATGCAAAATTTTGCAGCAATACCTGCAAGGCAAAACACTGGGAGGAAAAGAAACAGCCATCTCCTATTCTATTCCCGGTAAAGGAAGAAAGGAATGTAACGAGTCAGCTCAGGGGTGTTCTTGTTGCAGATGAAAATGCAGCACTTCAGCCTGAAACAAGTCAGGTTATAGAAGCCGTATTGAAAACAGTTGAAGTTGCTGTGCCTAATCCTGAACGGATAACATTAAATAATGAACACAGACGTCTATTAGACGTCAGAAAGCAGTTGGTAAGCGAGATTGAGGGTTTTCAGAATAAAATGCAGGGAGTAATAGACCGTAATGGTAATCCGTGGGTTGTTGGACTTACAGGCTCCGGAGCTTTTGTCGGGAACAAATCATCCGAAGGTACGGTGCAGGGAACTATACTTGGCGGTCTTGCAGGTCTTGCAGCAGGCAGTGTAATGAAAGTGCTCACCAGTGATGTTCGGGAAGAAGATAAGAGAAGGGAATGCGAAAAGATCACCGGGGAAATACAAAGCAGGGTTAAAAAGATTGAGGATAACGACAACATTCTAAGAGGCATTGATAAAAAATTAAGAACAATACCTTTTTTTGCTAAAATAAAAAAACAAGTTGCGGCAATTGACCAGCCCATAATTAAATCAGAAGATCAAATCAATATTCCGGAAAAAGATGAATCTCCGAAACCCTTGAACGGACTGCATAAAGACGTCTCAGACGTCTCTTTGACGGCTACTTATTCTGATAAGATCATTAATGAAGGCTTGGATTGGACATATCCAGCATAGTCCAATTATAAAATACAAATATAATTTATTAACAAGAATAATATTTTAAAACCATGGATAACAGCGAAAAATTATCATTGTTTAGAAAAGGTGACTCAAATTCTATCGGCTTAACAGATGTTCCGTTGATGGAAAATACTTTGCCCAATTTGTCGTTGAATAAGGAAACTATTTCATATTTGAATACCTTTCAAGAATATGATATTAAAGCAACGTTTTCTTTGTGGAATTGTGGTAATCATTCAACAAAACCAAATTCTAATTGCAAAACTGGATGTCAGGCTACTTGTCCAAAATGGTCTAAAGTAGATCAAGCAAGAACTTGTCAGGCAGATTGTATTAAAGTTAAATAATATTTTTTTACTATAGTTTGGGTCTATTCATATAAACTCCGCATAAGTAAACCACAATTATAATTGTTCCAAACTATATTATGCTCTTCAGTTTTTCACACGCTTATCCTTATATCAAATTTACTTAAAAAAACAATAGCCCTTAAATGTATCCCAAATTGTCAATATTTACTTCACAATTTAAAAATAGCTAATCATTTTATAACCAAAAACATTTATTAAATTTGCTTTAGGTCACTAGCTTAGTCTATGATAAAGTCATTTTATGTGCTAATTGATTAATTTATGATAAAAAAGAACTATTTTATTTTTATCTTTATTTTACTGTTTGATTTTGGTAATTTGTTATCTGCTCAATCAATTAATTACACACAAAGAATCGGGGTTACAAAACTTTGGAAGGAAAGCATAAAAAAATATGTAAAACCCATCACTAATTTAGAGTCAGCAGATTATTCAGATTTGACATTTTTAGACAGTTTGTTGATTGATAAGAAGTATATTTTTATTGGTGAGAGTAGCCATGAAGTTTCGGAGTTTTACAAATTAAAATTGCGTCTAATTAAATATCTTCATTACAAGTTAGGATTTAATGTTATAGCTTTTGAGGAAAATATGGGAATATGCTCATATTTCAATGAAATCAAAACTCAGTTATCAATAATAAATCAACAACGGGTTTTATTTGATTCAGATGGTAGATGTACAGAAACACTTGATTTAATAAAATATCTGGATAGCACAAATATTAGCGTTACAGGTTTTGATGTTCAAATTACTTCATTGGCTATTTTTTATTCAATTATAAGAAAACATTTTTGCAAATTCCCTGAAAGTTTAATAAAAGAGGACTCGTTATTATTAAGTATTTCTGATGCTAATAACCAGCCGGACACATTAAACGAAATAGAAAGAAAAATAGAAATTGATAATTGGCGGAAAGAAATAGTCAATTTAGTTTGTAGTTGGGAAGATATTTTAAAGGATTCCTCGATTTTCGGAGAGAAAAATCGCACTACAATTTTATTAAAAAAAAGTATTCAGGAAAGAACATCATGGTTAAAGCTTATACCAAATATCTCACCTGAATGTCGAGACTCAGTAATGGCTGCAAATTTGGTATGGATGATAAGAGAACTATTTCCTAATGAAAAAATAATAATTTGGGCACATAATGAACATATCGCTAAAAAAAGCGATAGTTTTCATAATATGGGTAGTATGCTACCCGATTCTATAAGTGAAAAATCATATGTTTTAGGATTATATGCTTATCAGGGATATTCTGGGGTCTATGGCTCAAGTGTAAAATTAGTAAAGAATAAACGTAATTCTTTAGGAGCAATAATTAATTCAGCAAATTATGAAATTTCATTTTGTGATTTTTCCAACCAAAGTAGAGATAAGCAAAATTTATGGATGTTTAAGAAAATGAAAACAATTTCATGGGCATTTCAGCGGCCGATAATAATTCCAGCAGTATATTATGATGGTATTATTCAAATAAAAGATATAAGTCCTCAACATTTGATTGGACAATAATGATGGAAAATCATCGAAAAATAATTTTAAAAATTCATGAAATCAAGTCCATCTTATTAGAATACTCTGGAAGTGAAAATTATGGTTTAATGGGTGGTAGTGCAGGAATAGCATTGTTTCTTGCTTATTATTCTAGATATTTTAATCATGATGCCTCAATAAGAAAATTCAACTCATTATTAGCATCGTCTATTAGTTATATTCAAAATATAGAAATCCCTTTATTAACATTTTGTGATGGTATATCAGGATTTGCATGGACATTAAATCATTTAAATAATAATAATTTTATAAAAATAGAAGCTACATCTTCAGAAATTAATGAACTGGTATTCCGTTTTTCTGAATTTGAAATTAACAGGAAAAATTACGACTATTTGCATGGAGGAATGGGGTCTGTTTTGTTCTTTAATAATCAAATACATACAGAAATAAATAAAGAGAGAATTAAAAAGTTAATTAATCAAATGGATAGCATTTCTGTAAAAAAATTTGATACAGTATTTTGGATTGCCCATTTTTACAATTCGGAAAGTTTATATGAGATAGAATTTCCCGACGAATTTGTAAATCTTGGTCTTGCTCATGGAGTGCCTAGTATATTACTCCTTTTAAACAAATGCAAACAGATGTTACCGAATTATATTGGAATTAGAAAAATAATAATTGGTTCTGTAAATTATTTGCTCAGTATGAAAAATGATTCTCATTCAATTTCATATTTCCCAGCAGTTAATATTTCTAGAGAGTCCTCTCGTTTAGCTTGGTGTTACGGTGATTTAGGAATTGGTGTTGCTCTCTATCAGGCAGCAATAGCTCTTCATGATAATGAATTAAAAAAGATTGCTTTAGAAGTAATGCTAAGCACAACTGCAAGAAGAAATTTGATGTCAGAAGGTGTTGTTGATGCGGGCCTATGTCACGGAACAGCTGGAATAGCTCATATTTATCGTCGAATGTTTCATTATACTCAAATGGATAAATTTAAAAATGCTGCAGATTATTGGTATGATGAGACATTAAAAATGGCAAAGTTTGATGACGGATTAGCTGGTTTCAAATCATATCAAGGATCTGATGATGGTTGGGTAAATGAATATGGTCTATTAGAAGGTATTGCAGGAATAGGGCTTTCATTGATTTCTGCTTTACCTGGAATAGAGTAGCGAGAATTCTATTAAAGAAATAAAATCTAACTTTCATATTAAGAACCATAATACACTAAAAGGGTATCTCCAATTTTTAATCAAGAACGATTACATATTTTGTTGCAACGATAATGATCTATTATACTATCCACCACTTGATTTTACTTTTGAATTACCTTCAAGTGTACAAAATTTAATATTTCATTTTTCAAAAAAAATAAAAGATTATATCCCAAAAATTATTTATGGAATTACAGTACTAAATGTTAAAAATATTATTATACATTTTCAAGCATTCATCTCAATCAATGATTTATTGGATATATTAATTCAGTTTGATCAAACTAGAGCATATACTATTGAATTATCCTTTCAGGAATGGAGTGAATATAGTGATGACGATATAGGAAAAATATTTTCTTTTAAGAGAGTTCAGCAAATATATTTCGCCGAAAAGCAGGATGTTAATATTATTATAAAAAAGTTTAAGATTAATTTTATTAAAAGCATTTACGATGTTTTAGTTAATGGATCTCCCAGTTCAATTAATGATTTTGAAGTTAATAATCTTTTTTTTTCTGAGTCGTTAAGGTATCATACATATTTTAATAAGAGAATATTTATAGATAATCTTGGTAATATTAAAAATGATGTTTCATTAAAAGGTTATGGAAATATTATTGAATCTTCTTTGGAGAAAATTGCCGAATTAAAGGATATTAGAAGATTATGGTATGTTTGTAAGGATAGAACAATAGTTTGTAACGATTGCGAATACAGATATATGTGCCTAGATAAAAGGGAACCCATTCAATTGCCTGGAAATGCTGACTTATGGTCTCATAGTACAGAATGTAATTACAATCCTTTTGTTGCAAAATGGAAAGGAGAAGAAGGATATATTACCGTTGCGCAATGTGGAACTTTTGCAAAAGGAGTAGGATTTGTAGTTGATAAACGGATAGTGCTATAATATAATAAATAAGATTGGGGATAATAAACAAATTGGAGTTCTCAAAAAATAAATGCGAAAAACATCTATAGAATTAATTTATGGAAATGCTAAAAAAACTATTAATTTAAATATAGTAAGAATGATTAATGTGAAAAATTGGATAAGATTTTCCAAGTAAATGTTGAATTTCAAATAATAGTTGTCCTTTTTCAATTAAACACATTAACCTTCATTTGTTAGGATTGCGTTGGCTCAAGGAAAGCATACAAGAAAAAAAAAGATATCAATTTTACATTTATTTTTTACAATTTTGTAAATTATTAATTAATACAGAATATTTTCGAGATTAGTTTTGTAATAGCAATTCGATAAAATATAAATCACTAACAACTTAAATAGTCGATCCTCAAAAAGTATTTCATTGAAGATTAAAAAATAATTTCTGCGTATTTTCAAAGAGTATTTGTAAAAATCTGAAGAAAAAATAAAAGTCAGGATTCTGTTTCCATTTATTCATCATTCTTTTGAAGTTCATGGCTGCTGCTGCGAGCATCACATTGATGTTATCACCAAAAATCCCTTTGTAAAAATTTCTGCTTAACCTGTGATCTGATTTCAAATGCCCTATCCGTGGCTCGATTGCGGCTCTTCGCCTAAATCCTTTTCTGAGTTTTTGTTTTTTATATTCTGATTTATATCTGTTGTTATCGGCAACAATAATGTTTGTGCCTAAAACACTTTTCACACCTCGGTATCCTCTGTCAACATAATTATTTTTCAATGCATACCCTGTCAATCGTTGTTGTTGTTCTATGGCTGGTTCGAGTGTATGTGCATCATAATCATTTTTTGGAATGTTGACTGCTCCTATGATTACACCACTGTTCTTGGTTGTAATAATGGAAACTTTTGAACCGAATTCGTATTTCTTGTGTTCTTTGCCTTTGCTGATGCACTGTACGTGCGGTTCATGAACACTATAAATTTTTTGTTTGTCATTTCGTTTCTGTAAAAGTATTTTCTTGTATAATTCCAATTCTGTTTGATAATTGTTTACAGCAGGAAGTTTGCGCTCAAGTTCTCTTACAAGTCGTCCAGCTATGGTCTTAATTTTCTTATCCGCTTTCTTTGCTTTCCCATGATTTTTCGGGTGATTGCGGAATCGTTGCAAAAGTGTCAGCTTTTTTATTGTGTATTTGTAGGATTGACGCAGCTCTATATTTTCCCTTTCAGCGATGAAACTACAATGATTGATGATTTTTTTATGCAGTTTGCTGTCAGTTGGAAAAGTAATATTCTTTTCCTGGACAGTAGTGTCGGTAGTGCCATCGTTTTCACGTCCATCTTTTCCGTTCACCCGAATACTTTCTTTCAATATCAGTTCTACGCCTGCTTCTCCTATGCGTTTGCGAAACTCAACCAGTTCGGTGGGTACACACGGTGGCCTGGCTGCGAATACCTGCTCTCCGCTTAAATATTGATAATAGGCATTTTCTGCCCATTGTTCAACAATGCTTTCATCGCTCAGATTCCTTATGTGCTTCAATATTAACAACGACACCATTAACCGAATAGGTTTTGCCGGTGCTCCCTGACCTTCTGAATAATATTGCCTGAATGCTTCATCAAACTGTTGCCAATTTATCTTATGGGCCAAAATATACAGCGGATGCGAATGGTCAAGCTGTTCTTCAAAGGTGGTGTAAAAACTTGTTTGCTGTTGATCTTTCTGTTTGGGTAACATTTGTTTGCAAGATTTTAAACAAATTTCTCTCTTTTCTTGCAATATTATTCATCTTTTATGAACTGTTTTTCCCTTTGTTTTCAACACTCATATGATTTTATGAGGGCTGACTATTTATCGTAAGCGTAAAAAAATCTATTTGAAGGAGTCTTAATTACCTTATCAGCTTCAACAGCCCATTAATAAATGTAAGCGGGTGCGGAGGGCAACCGGGTATCAAAAGATCAGGTTTGTAAATATCAAATATTCTCCTGTCTACAGCAGGGCTTTCAGCGAAAGCACCGCCACTAATGGCACAAGCTCCGGCAAGAATAAAAA
>Ga0224523_1001413_pt1 | contig 10246 bp, 4 predicted proteins | sample CFST50metaG_FD_182732 | JGI IMG/M metagenome (GOLD analysis project Ga0224523, IMG submission 182732) | Peat soil microbial communities from Stordalen Mire, Sweden - C.F.S.T50 | ecosystem: Environmental > Terrestrial > Soil > Wetlands > Peat | place: Sweden: Norrbotten County, Stordalen Mire...
GAATTTACACATACAAGCATTCAGGATGAGGCGCCGGTACATGATTTTGGCTGTGCTGCTATACTGCGCAATGCATATTTCAAACCCGTTATTTATGACGAAGTCGGTTACGAAGGCAATCTGAGTCAACGCTGGGGGCATTATAGTGGTGAAGAGATGCTTCATATGGTCTGGCAAGGGGTCATTGCCGGTACTTATGTCACCCATGGCGAAACGTATATGTTCAATAATGAAAAAGACACGATCAATTGGGCAAAAGGAGGCGTATACAGAGGAACCAGCTGGAAACGAATTGCTTTTCTAAGAAAACTGGTGGAAGAGGGTCCCGGTCCTCTTGAGTTATCGGATATCAGTCGTGATAACCGGACATCTACAGCCGGGAAAGGATACTACATCATTTATTTCGGCAAGGAGATGAGAGATTCGTGGCTCTTTGATCTTCCGATTAAAAACAGTAAATATGAAAAGCTAAAACCGGGGACCCGTTTTAAAGTAGAGATCATTGATACCTGGGACATGACTATCGAGTCCTGCCCTTTGACCTTTGAAACGGGTGCTGTTAATGATTATCGCCTATACGATAAAGAATTTAAAAAGGTCAGACTACCAATGAAACCATATATGGCTTTACGGATAACTGAAATACCTCCACACGATTAAATTAAATACTTATTTATTAATAAAGTCAGTTTGGCATTATCAATAGGCTTAGCCAGGTATTCATCACAGCCTATAGCCAGTATCTTGGTTTTTTCATCTTCGAAGGCATAAGCAGTCTGCGCGATGATAGGCAAATCAGGTCTGAGGAGTTTAATCTGTTTTGTCGCTTCAATACCATCCATGACTGGCATTCTGATATCCATCAAGATCAAATTAATATCCGGATTATTCTTTACAGAGGTTATCGCTTCTTCGCCATTCTCAACATGAATTACATTGATGTCTTTTTTTATTAAAATTCTTTTAAGATATTGAAAACTTGTCCAATCGTCTTCAGCTATCAGAATTTTACCACGGGATAGTTTTCCAGGTATTTCCATAGAACCAGCCTCTGCAATTGGCTGCTCTTCTCCTTTAATATAGGGTAAGGTAAAGAAAAATGTTGTCCCCTTGCCTATTTCTGATTCTACCCATATTTTACCTCCCAATAATTCAACAAGCCCTTTTGATATAGCAAGTCCCAGTCCGGCACCTTCATAATTTTTAGTCATGGTTTGTTCAACCTGAATAAACCGATCAAAAATCCGTTCAAAAGACTCTTTAGGAAGACCTATTCCGGTGTCTTTGACATATAATTGTATTAGGTTATTTTTGATCTCATAGCCGAAATCAATGTTTCCTGATTTTGTAAATTTAATTGCATTATTAATCAAATTGGTAAGAATCTGATGCAGTTTTGCCTCATCGGTAAACAGCGTCCTGAATTTATCATTCTGGTTATTGTAACTCAGGAAAATATTTTTGGCTATTGCAATAGGAGAAAAAAAAGTAAATAAATCCGAAAAAATTGAATTAATAAGCATGGATGTATGTTTAACTTCAATTTGTCCGGTCTGTATCTTAGAAATGTCTAAAACATTATTTACAATTTCGATCAGTCGTTTTCCACTTTGGCTGATCATAGATGTAAATTCTTTAATTTCTTCTTTACTAATATCTTCATCATTTAACAATGAAGAAAAACCGATAATACCATTCAGCGGAGTACGTATTTCATGCGACATATTCTGAAGGAACGCGGTTTTCAATTTATCGCTCTCTTCGGCATTCTCTTTAGCAATGATCAATTCTGCTGCACGTTTTTCTTTCTCTCTGTTTTGGAAGAGGAGTTCTGCATTTGCAATACTTAATTCTGCTGCACGTTTTTCCTTTTCTTCATTTTGAAAGAGGAGTTCTGTGTTTGCAACTCCTAATTCAGCAGCACGTTTTTCTTTCTCTTCGTTTTGAAAGGCTAGTTCTGTGTTGGCAATGATTAATTCTGCTGCACGTTTTTCTTTTTCATTGTTTTGAAAAAGAAGTTCGGTGTTTGCTACACCTAATTCTGCTGCACGTTTTTCTTTCTCTTCGTTTTGAAAAGCAAGTTCTGTGTTAGCAATGATTAATTCAGCTGCACGTTTTTCTTTCTCTTCATTTTGGTAGGCCAGTTCTGTATTCGCAACGATTAATTCTGCGGCACGTTTTTCTTTCTCTTCGTTTTGGAAGGCAAGTTCTGCATTGGCAATACCCAATTCTGCGGCACGTTTTTCTTTCTCTTCGTTTTGGAAGACAAGTTCTGCATTGGCAATACCCAATTCTGCGGCACGTTTTTCTTTTTCATTATTTTGAAACAGGAGTTCTGTGTTGGCAATACCCAGTTCTGCTGCCCGTTTTTCTTTCTCTTGGTTCTGAAAAGCCAGTTCAGTATTTGCAATAATCAACTCGGCAGCGCGCTTTTCTTTCTCTTCGTTCTGAAAGGCAAGTTCCCTGTTTGCAATGAGGAGTTCTGCCGCCCGTTTTTCTTTCTCTTCGTTCTGAAAGTCAAGTTCAATATTTGCAATGTCCAGTTCCGCTGCTCGATTCTCTTTCTCACCATCCTGAAAGATCAGTTCTTTATTTGCAATGATCAGTTCAGCGGCACGATCTTCTTTCTCTTTGCTTTGATATGCAAGTTCCTTGTTGGCAATAATTAATTCTGCTGCGCGTTTTCCCTTCTCTACGTTTTGATAATCGAGTTCTTTATCGGCAATGATCAGTTCTGCTGCCCTATTTTCCTTTTCTTCATTTTGGAAAGCAAGTTCTGTATTGGCAATGATTAACTCAGCAGCACGTTTTTCTTTCTCCTCGTTTTGAAAGACAAGTTCTGTGTTGGCAATACTTAATTCTGCCGCACGTTTTACTTTCTCTTTATCCTGAAAAGCTAACTCTTTGTTTGCAATGATGAGTTCCTGTTCTTTTTGGGAAAGATCTCTTACCGTAACCTGAAGAACCCTATCTCCTTTTAAAAAGAAAACAGATAAAAAGACTTTAGTGGGAAAGAGTTCTCCATTGGAGCGGAGATGATACCATTCAAAATTTTCTGATCCTTTTTCGTAAGCAATACGAATATATTCATCTGCAACTTTTTTGGAATTTCTTCCATCGGGTTGTTTGGTTGGAGAGAGATCATAGAGATTTAGTTTTACAAATTCTTCTTTGCTTTTTATTCCAAATATCTTTAATGCTCTTTGATTACAATCAAAATAACCATTTTCGTTTAACAGCATGATTGCATCATTTGAACTTTCATAGATGGATTTAAAAATCTCTTCACTTTCTATTAATGAAACTTCAAGTTTTTTGTTTTCGGTAAAGTCACGCCCTATACCGAGCACACCAAAGAGGACTCCTTTTGAATCAAACATAGGAGTCTTTATCGTTTCCAGATATGTTCGTTTTCCATTATCAGCGAAAGTAATCCATTCTTTATTGGTGATAGATTTTCCGGAAGTCATTACCTTACGATCGTTTTCAAGAAACGTGTCAGCAATATCCTTTGCGACAAAATCGTAGTCTGTTTTCCCAATGATGTCAGCTTCAATGGCACCAAAAAATCGTTCAAACATCGCGTTACAAGAAAGATAAACACCTTTAGTATCTTTTGACCAGATTAATTCAGGGATTGCTTGCATTAATGTCTGAAGATGTAATTCATTATTGCGCATTGCAATCTCAACTTGTTTTCGTTTAGTTATATCTTTTATGCTACACTGAATTATCTTTTTTTGCTCTACAAAAACCACATTACAAAGTAATTCAACATCGATTTGTTGCCCATTAATAGTGTCAAGCAAAATGTCCTTATAATAAATACTTTCTACCTGGAATATTTTATTGAAGTTTTTCCTATCCTCAAATATTTTTTTGAAAAATGCAATTTTCCAGATTTCTTTATCAATAATATCTTTTTTTGTTAATCCCAACAAATCCACTAAGAATGGATTAACATCAAGAACTTTTCCTGTTTCGGCATCAAGGATCATCATTCCGATAATGGCTGATTCAAAGTGTAACCGATAAAATGACTCAGTATGTCTTGTTTCCTTTTCGGCTTTAAAAACCTTTGATAAGATTCTACTGTCATTCAAAATTTTATCATTCATATGGGCATAATTATAGTAAGGATATTTTGCATAAAGCTACACATACAAACTACCCAAAATGTTACATAACTTTAGGAATAACTTACATAATTCACACATTTTATCATAATTAAATGCATAATATATTTTCAAATTAGCTGACCGGCTTTTCATGAGGCTTATCTCGTTTTTAATCTAAATAAAATCCTGCAATAACTTTTAAACTCCAGTTTTCCTACAAAATTGAAAAGTAAATTTGAAAAACTTTTAACTTACTAACCATGAAAAAATTATTGATCTTATTATCATTAACGGCTTTTTTATGCAGTTGTCATCATGGACATAAATACCATGGAGAAAAAGATAAAAAAGAAGAAAAATGCAAACAAGAAATTGTTATTCCTACCGAAGTGAATGATGCATTTGCAAAACAGTTTGCAAAAGGGAAAGAAGTTGAATGGAGTCTCGAAATAGCTGACGTGTATGAGGCTGAATTCACCCTCGACAAAACAGAAATGTCTGCCTTGTTTGACACTAAAGGCACCCTTCTTGAAACAGAAACATCGGTAATGGAAAGTGACCTGCCTAAAATCGTAAAAGACAGTCTGGCCAAAAGCTTTGCAGGTTATACCTTATCTGAAATTGAAAAAGTTGAGGCTAAAGGTGTTGTAAGTTATGAATTGGAAGTTAAGAAAGCCGCTGTCCTTTCTTTTGATACCAAAGGAAAACTTGTAAAAAACGAGGTTAAAAAAGCCGAAGAGAAAAGGGGTGAAAAGGATGGAGAGAAAAAAGAAAATAAAAAAGAAATGAAATGATTGATTTCATCTCAATTAATTTAAAAATGTAAAGAAGAGAACAGGCTGTGAATGGCCTGTTTTTTTTATCATTCCATTTTTATGAAGGGGAAAAAGCCTAAGCTGATAGATGAATATTTACAAATATAACTCTTTGACTTAAACATTTGGCATGCAATAATATCTTCTTAAAAGTGATGAATTTTTAATACTTTAGCATGCTATGTTTTCTACTGGATATTTACGATCGAAAATAATCTAAAAACCACATTACTACTGAAATATTGAATTGTTTAACAACAAAATATTTTGCAGATGAAATACATTAAAAGCCTTTATGCTCAGGTAATTTTTGCTATAGTAGTTGGAATTTTAATTGGCGTCTTTTATCCTTCATTTGCTATACTATTAAAACCGTTGGGTGATGGTTTTATCAAGCTGGTTAAAATGATGATTGCTCCCATCATTTTCTGCACAATCGTGAATGGAATTGCAGGAATGGAAAACACCAAGAAAGTGGGTCGGGTGGGTATTAAGGCTATAATCTATTTTGAAATAGTCACAACATTTGCCTTAATGATTGGATTATTGGTTATCAATATTTTGAAACCAGGTGTGGGAATGAATATTAATCCTGCTTCACTGGATTTAAAAGCAGTAGAAAGTTACATTACCGTAAAGAAAAGTACAGGAGTCCAGGATTTTATCCTCAATATCATTCCAGATAATATTATCAATGCATTGTCTGCCGGAAACTTATTACAGATTTTGTTTTTTGCAATTCTCTTGGGATTTGCATTATCAAAGATAGGCCCAAAAGCCAAACCGTTCCTGGGTGGATTAAAGTCAATTGAAGATGCATTATTTGCTGTCATTAAAATTATCATGCGGGTTGCTCCTTTGGGTGCTTTGGGAGCCATGAGTTTTACTATTGGAAAATACGGATTGAGTTCATTAGTACCACTGGGGAAGCTAATGGGGTCGTTCTATTTAACCTGTATACTATTTATCGTCATCATTTTAGGTGGGATACTCAAATATACCGGCTTTAATATTTTTCGGCTACTCAATTATATAAAAGAAGAATTATTGATTGTTCTCGGCACCTCTTCATCAGAATCGGCGTTACCAAGTTTAATGGATAAACTCCGAAAAGCAGGTTGCTCTGAACCGGTGGTCGGACTGGTAGTTCCTACAGGGTATTCTTTTAACCTGGATGGCACTTCTATTTACCTTACAATGGCAGTTGTCTTTTTGGCACAAGCTACAAACACACCATTGGAACTTGGTCAACAATTATCATTATTGCTTATTTTAATGCTGGCTTCAAAAGGTGCTGCGGGTGTTTCGGGTAGTGGTTTTATCACACTTGCAGCAGTATTACCTGTTGTTGGAAATATTCCTGTCGCAGCAATTGCATTGATTTTAGGCATTGACAAATTTATGAGCGAAGCAAGAGCACTCACCAATATCATTGGCAATTCTATAGCAACAATAGTAATTGCTAAATCAGAAAATGAAATTGATATGGTGAAAGCAAAAGAATTAATTGGATAAAAACCACATTTTATATGAAGAAAATCGTTACTTCCTTCCTTCAGGTCCTTCTTTGTATATTATACTTTACACCTTTTGCTCAACCGACATCATTTTACCCCAAGGGAATTGGTGGTGGTGGATCCCTTTTTTTCCCTACGATCAACCCTGCCAACGACAACGAGTTTTATGTCAACTGTGACATGAGCGAATTGTTTCATAGTACTGATTTTGGAAACAGCTATTCCCAGGTCCATTATACCAAACTACAGGTTATGAGTACATCCACCTATGAATTCACTAATAACCCCAATGTAGCTTACAGCAATTTCAATGATGGAAATTCAGGGTACCCGGTAAAAACCATTGATGGAGGATCTACATGGAATACCATATCTGCTTATGATGTGGGAACCTATGGAACAATTTACAAAATGGTGGCTAACTATAATAATCCTAATCAGCTATTAATTGGTGCATATGGAGATATCCTGTTTTCAAACAATGGCGGTACTACTTTCACACTTGTAAAACATACTGCCAATATGGGTGCCGGACTTATTATGGGTGGGGTCTTTTGGGACGGCACTAACATCTATATCGGAACAAATGAAGGGTTAATTACTTCATCAAATTCAGGGACCTCATTTTCCATTCAAACCACGTCGGGCATCACTGCAGGTCAGCTGATATTTAGTTTTGTGGGAGCAAAAAACGGAACCACTACCCGATTCACTTGCATAACTGCAAATACTGCAGATGTTTACAATGGATTGATGCCTTGGGATTATTACACTTTTGCAAAGGGTGTGTATACTATGGACAACGACAACGGGACCTGGGTTTCGAAGTCGGCAGGCATCGACTTTGCCAATGATTTTGTGATGTATACCGGAATGGCTGAAAACGATATCAACACTATTTATCTTGCCGGACACGATAATGCTTTGGGTGCTCCACTTGTTTATAAGTCTGTGAATGCCGGTACTTCCTGGAGCAAAGTATTTAATACAACAAATAATGCCAATATCATCACCGGATGGGAAGGGGCAGGAGGAGATAAAGCCTGGAGTTGGAGCGAAACATGTTTTGGAATTACGATTGCTCCAAACAATTCAAATAAAGTACTATTTGGAAGCTATAGTAATGTTGAATCAACTACTGATGGTGGCACTACATGGAAACAGGCCTATATAAATAATGCTGATCAACATCCTGCTGGTACTATAACTCCTGCAAAACAGACTTATACAAGCATAGGTCTTGAGAACACATCCTGCTGGCAGGTATTGTGGATCAATACAAATAAAATGTTTGCCGGTTTTAGTGATATTGGAGGGATTAGAAGCATTGATGCCGGCAATAAATGGAGTTTTAACTACAGTGGTTTTTCTGTCAATTCGTTGTATCGGTTAGAACTGGCATCCAATGGAAAAATCTATGGTGCCTGCTCAAATATTCATGATATGTATCAAAGCACCCGATTGAAAGATGCACAACTGGATGCTGCGGATGGAAACGGGAAAATAATATTTTCAACCGACAATGGGGACAACTGGACTACACTGCACACTTTCGGACATCCTGTTTATTGGTTGGCTCTGGATCCTAATAATGCCGAAAGAATGTATGCCTCTGTCATTCATTTTGGGGGCACCCAGGGATCACAATTGGGGGGAATCTATACAACGACTAATTTATCGGCAGGAGCAGCATCAACCTGGATTAAACTACCAAATCCCCCACGGACAGAGGGACACCCTGCATGTATTCAGGTCATGAATGATGGTAAAATGGTTTGTACATTTTCGGGAAGAATAAACACCAGCGGGACATTTACTAACAGCAGTGGAGTATTCTTATATGATCCTGTTGCAAATAGCTGGAGCGATAAAAGTGCTGCCGGGATGTATTACTGGACCAATGATCTCATCATCGACCCGACAGATGCTACTCAGAACACATGGTATGTGGCGGTATTCAGTGGCTGGGGTGGAGCTCCTAATGGTTTAGGTGGTTTGTATAAAACCACTAACCGTGGTACCAGCTGGACAAAACTAACAGCCTCACAGTTCGACAGGGTGACATCCATTACTTTTAATCCACAAAGTACTACCCAGGCATATCTTACGACTGAAACACAAGGACTCTGGATCAGTAATAATATGAATACCGTCACACCAACCTGGACATTGGTTAACAGTTATCCTTTCCGTCAGCCTGAACGAGTATTTTTCAATCCTTATAATCAAAGTGAAGTTTGGGTGACAAGTTTTGGCAATGGAATGAAAGTAGGTTCATCAAGTCCTTTAGGAATAAAAGAAACGATTTCAGAAGATAAAACTATTACTGTTTATCCCAATCCTTTTAATGATCAGATCTCATTCAGAAATCTCAACAACACCAAACGTTTCGCAAAAGTAAATATTTACGATGCGAATGGTCGCCTGATCATTACAAAACAGCTACAATCCAATTCTATCAATACCTCATCACTGGATTCCGGAATATATTATATGGAATTCATTTTCAATGATAATACGAACGGGTATAAAAAGATTATAAAATAAAAAAAAGCCCTAAAAAGGGCTTTTTTAAAAACATCGAATTGTTTTAGTCAACTATTGGTTTTCCGTTTTTATCCAATAAAATAGGATCGCCTAAACCCAGTTCTTTCAATTTAGCAAATTGAGAAGCTTTATCACCGACAATCAAATATATCAGTTTATCAGGATGAATTAATTTCTGTGACAACAAGGCATGTTCTGCAGGTGTCATTTTTTGTACAATGGCTTCACGTTGTTTGATGTAATCAAAAGGCAGATTATACATTACAATAGGTGAAAGCATTTCGTTAAGCTGTGACAATGTTTCAAATTTTCCTGAATTACTCTTTAGCAATGTACTCTTTACCAGGTCAAGATCTTCTGGTGAGATTCCGTTAGTATATTTCCTGATCTCATCCCGCATGATTTGAGTAGATTCAAATGTTGAATTTGACTGTACAGCAGCTGACGCAAGAAATTGTCCTGCAGAAATGGTACCGGTAAAACCAGAACGAGCCCCATAAGTAAACGATTTCTGCTCACGCAAGATCATATTTAAGATACCATTGAAATCACCACCCAATTTATAATTTATTACAACAGCTTTATAATAATCAGGATCTAAGTAGCTTGGTCCGGCATGGCCAACAAAGACCTGAGATTGCTTAGCGCTTGGAACATCAACAAAGTAAATCCCCGGTTTAGCAGAAGTTATTGTTGATACAACAGGTATTTTAACTTCTTTCGCTTTCCAATCTTTTAGACCATTAAACAATGCAACGGCTTTCTCTTGTGTGATATCACCTACAACACTAATCGTAGTTACTGACGGTGCAAAATTTTGATCATAATATTTTTTCAGATCCCCAATCGTAATTTTTTCAACTGATTTTAAAGTACCTGCAGATTCATTTGACAAAATATTTTCAGTTCCATAAACCAGCTTACTGAATACACTTTGTGCAATAGAAGTAGGAGCTGTTTCAGTTCTTTTTAGTCCTTCGATTGTCCGACTTTTTGCATTTGCAAATTCCTGTTCATCCCAACGTGGTTCATACAACATCTCTTTCGCAAGCGCAAATGTTTCATTTAGTTTATCGGCAAGACAACTTCCGTTTATTGAAATCGACTCTTTACCACCCGTAATATTAATATTCGCACCCAATTCCTGCATCGCTTCATCCAATTCAATGGGTGTTTTTGTCTTTGTCCCTTGATTCATTAAACGTGCTGTCATTGAACCCACTCCAATCATTTCCGGATTATCAAGAAG
>Ga0224523_1001414_pt1 | contig 10246 bp, 9 predicted proteins | sample CFST50metaG_FD_182732 | JGI IMG/M metagenome (GOLD analysis project Ga0224523, IMG submission 182732) | Peat soil microbial communities from Stordalen Mire, Sweden - C.F.S.T50 | ecosystem: Environmental > Terrestrial > Soil > Wetlands > Peat | place: Sweden: Norrbotten County, Stordalen Mire...
ACGTAAAAGAGGCAACAGATAAGAAAAATAAAAATTAAAAAACATATTAATTATCACTTAAACAATTTATCATGAGAATGAATGCACGAACATGGATTTACTCATTAATTATAATGAGTTTTATTTTAACATTTAACAATGGTTGTAAAAAGAAAAGCGGTGATGGTGCCGATATCAATCCTTTAGATACAAAGGTACATACAACACTGGACAGAACAATTGTTGCAGATGACGTTCCTGTAACACCAACAGTCAAAGTCAATGACCCTGCTGATTTTGCAAAATATGGATATGGCACATGGCATTACGGACCCGGAGTTCCTTGTCAAAAACGAATAGACCTAATGCCGTCAGGATATAGCTATGCATCAGTTACAAAATCCTCAACTCTTTTGCGCTTTTTTACTATTACCGATATTCATATAACCGATAAAGAATCGCCGGCACAAGCTATCTTTTTTGCTCCGTATGCCGGCGCAAATGGTATTTCCTGTTATTCGCCGCTTATGCTTTATACTACCCAAGTTCTCGATGCAACTGTAAAAACAATTAATGATCTTCATACACAGAATCCTTTTGATCTGGGTCTGGCGCTGGGTGATATGGCAAATTGTGCACAGTATAATGAATTAAGATGGTTTATAGATGTTATGGACGGACAAACTATAACACCATCTTCCGGCACTCAAAAAGCCGGGACCAATAATCATTATCAAGATGCATACAAGGCTGTAGGTCTTAATTCATCAATTCCATGGTATGCTACTATTGGCAATCATGACCATTTTTGGTTAGGTTCAAAACCTATAAACGCTAAAATTCAAAAAGCGATGATTGGTGATTCCATCCTTCAGCTTGGTAATATATTTACTGACACCGCTGCAATGAGCAAGAACGATTTTTCTACCGGTACGATAGATGGAAGCACACAATATGGAACTGTTATTGGCTCTGGTGTTGTTGCAACTATGGGACCAATTCCCACGGTTTCTCCTGACGCAAATCGTCATTCTCTTTCTGTATCTGATTGGGTAAAAGAATTTAGTACTACAACCTCCAATCCATCAGGTCATGGATTTAAAGGATCAGATGTATTAGGTGCATGTTACTCTTTCGTACCAAAATCAAATGTGCCTCTTAAAATTATTGTGCTTGATGACACTCAGGATGCTACCGAAGCACCATTTGAAGAAGGTATTTATGGACATGGCGAACTTACTGCTGATCGTTACAATTGGTTAATGGCGGAACTTCAGTCCGGACAGGCTGCAAACCAGCTAATGATCATTTCAGCACATGTGCCAATTGGCGTATCTGCTCCAAATACACCTATGGATTGGAAACCTGCTCCTGGTTATACTACAGAGAAGGATCTTATTGCGCAACTCCGGTCATTTCCCAATCTTATCCTTTGGGTAGCAGGTCATCGCCATCTCAACAATGTTACGGCATTCCCATCTATCGATCCCACTCATCCTGAAAATAGCTTCTGGGAAGTTGAAACAAAATCGTTAAGAGAATTTCCAGAACAATTCCGCACATTTGATATCACTGTTAACAGCGACAAAACTATTTCTATTATTGCTACTGATGTTGATGTTGATATGCCGACTGGCTCATTAGCTTCTATTGGCCGATCATATGCAATCGCATCAAATCAAATCTATGGATTGTATGGGCAACCTTTAGAAACCGGCTCTGTATCCTACAACGCGGAACTGGTTAAACAATTAAGTCCTGCAATGATATCAACGCTTACGAAATATATACATAATGAGATTAAATAAATAATTATTTATTTAATCTGTACAGAAAGTGCCGGAGTTATCATTAATCCCGGCATTTTTTTTACAATTAAACAAAAATAAAATGTAAAAAAGAAATCTTGTTTTTTTATTAAAAAAGAAACGGGATTTCTTATTTTTGTACCAAACAATAAAATTATGTTAAGAAAATATCCTGCTTGTTTTTTTGCAACACTGATGATTGTCGCATCTTCTTGTTCAACTTCAATTAATGTAAAGCATGTGGTGAGCGCAGATTCGGAAAAGATAAAGAATGAAGGCGTTTATTATTCATTGCCAAAAACAGTTGTAACAGTTGAAGCGAATATCAGCAAAATATATAAAATAAAAGGACCTTATGCTGATTATGCAAATAAACTTCTCGGTCTGACAAATGTTATTACCGAAAATTCTTCTTCATTTAGTCTTGATAATATGAAGATTGATTCATATTCAATGCCTGATCCCGATCAATATTATTTTGTTGAGATTCCCAATTCATGCCATAAAAGAAATTCTGTTCTTTTGCAATTATCAGAATCTGGAATTATCAGCAGCATCAACGATCTTAATAAGCTGAATGAAAGACCGAATTCATTGGTTATTCCGGTTGATACTTCTGATTATCCTGCTGTTCCTGCTGTTCAGACTTTTGCCAATTTAAATGTTGCTGCTACTTTTGATACTATTATTGAAAAGATAGACATGGATACGATGATGCTCCAAAAGAAAACAATAAAAAAAATTTATGTTGAAAAAACCGAGGAACAAAAAGCAAAAGAAGCCGCTGATCTTATTATGAAGATAAAAGAGAATGAATTCAACCTGCTGACCGGTTATTCAGAAGTGAATTACAGCAAAGAAAGTATTGAATACATGTATAAGCAATTGAAAAAAATGGAAATGGACTATCTTAATCTTTTTACCGGTATTACTGTTACACGCCATTATAAATTTTATTATAAATATGATCAGCTCGCTTCTAAGAATGAGTTAAATGTTCCGCTTTTTCGTTTTTCTTCTAAAGAAGGAATTACTGACACTTCGAATGCGAATGGAGAAATTGTTTATTTAAAGATCGATAAACTTGAAAATTCAAAAACACTGGAATCATTCAACAATGCGAAACAAAATGCGAAGAGAAAACGACATGGATTCTATTACCGCATTCCCGAGTATGCAAAGGTTTCGGTATTTTATGAAGATAAGGTCAAAGCGGAATCAAATATACCGGTAAGCCAGTATGGTGTGGTAAGCGAATTACCTTCAACTAAAAAAATGAAAGCGTTGTATTATCCGAACACAGGCGCATTGAAAACCGTTGCAGTTAATAAAAAAGCTCATCATTTCTGGTTTCATTGATCAATATTTATTAAAAATAAAAAGAATATTTTGATTTTTTTATCGGATTTATATTTCTACTTTTATAAAATAATTAAACAATTAAAAGGAGGTTAAAATGAGTATTACAATTTATTTTGCAATAGCAGTAATAGTTTTTTTCTTTTCGGGTGTACGTATCATCAGGCCTACAGAAAGAGGCTTGATCGAAAGATTAGGAAAATATAGCCGTTTTGCAAAACCAGGCTTTCACTGGATATTTCCGATAATAGAAAAAATGTACATGATAAATGTCACCGAACAAATGGTGAATGCCGAATCGCAGGAAATAATCACTAACGATAACCTGAATGCCAGCGTTGATGCACAGGTTTATTTTAAAGTAAAAGATGATGAAGAAAGTGTTAAAAGTTCATTGTATAATGTCAACAATTATAAATGGCAGATCGTGAATTTAGCTCGCACAACCCTGAGAAATATTATTGGTACACTTACTTTAAAATCGGCTAACAGTGAAAGAGGCAAGATAAACGCCGAGTTATATAAAACTCTTCACATGGAAACGAATAACTGGGGGATTGAAATTGTTAGAACGGAATTGAAAGAGATCGATCCACCTAAAGATGTTCAGGAAACAATGAACAAAGTGGTAAAAGCTGAGAACGAAAAAATTGCTGCTATTGATTATGCAACCGCTCGCGAAACTGTTGCCGATGGCGAAAAGCGTGCGAAGATCAAAGAAGCGGAAGGTTACAAACAATCGAAAATATTACATGCCGAAGGTGAAGCTGAAGCTATACGATTGGTGAATGAAGCTGCCGATAAATATTTTATTGGAAATGCTCAATTGCTGCGAAAACTCGAAGCTACTGAAAAATCACTTTCTGATAATGCAAAGATCGTTATTCCTACAGGTTCGGAACTTGTTAATGTTATTGGTGAATTGGCTGGTGTACTGCCATTGAAGAAAAAAGCAGAATAATCGTATTTCATATTTAGAAATAAAAATCCCTGAGAATTTTTCTTAGGGATTTTTTTATAGCATCTTTTTAATAATTGCTGCTGCCGAAACGGCCGACCATGTTCCTTCAAGTATCACGAATGGCAGGTAACTCAACAGAAATGATGCATAGCAAGCAAGTCCTGCTCCTGCAAAATTCATCCAGATATATGCATGTTTGTCTTTTTGTATGATATTAAAAAGATTTAAAAAGTAAGCAAGTAAAAGCAGTGTAACTCCTGCTGTTCCTATTAAGTCAGTTGTTGTCATTTTAATTGAATTTAAAATTTCTACGAATTATTATTTGTGTTTTGAAAAATTTCTACTTTTGATTATACCAAAGTACAAATTTGTTTGAAATAATAAATCAATATAATTCTTTAATCAATGAAAAAAATAAAGATGATATTTCTCATTTTGCTTTTGCAAAGTTCATTCATTCTAACTATGGCACAAAAAATACGCAATCAAAAAGACACTGTAGGCTTTGCATCCAAAGCTTTTCAGATGGATTCGGTGATGGATCGTTTAATGAAATGTTACGGTAAATATTATGACAGCATTTACAAAAAACAGGGAATATCAAAAGATGATATTTTGCGTTTTGCTGTTTGTCCGCACGATGATTATTTGTATGCCGGTTTTTTATACAATGAAATATACAGTCATATCAAGGCAAAGACAGTGATCATTCTTGGCGTTGCGCATAAGGCAAAGCAATTTAAGATTGAAAGAAAGCTTGTGTTTGACACATATGATAAATGGTATGCAGCATACAGCAATATAAAAATTTCACCTTTGCGCGAGCAGATAATGAAAAATTTGCCGCAGGAGGATTATATCATTCACGACAGTTTGCAACTGGAAGAACACTCTGTTGAGGCATTTGTGCCGTTTTTACAGTATTACAATAAAAATGTAGAGATCGTTTCCATTCTTGTTCCACACATGCCTTTTTCGGATATGCAGAAGTATTCGGATGATCTTGCCAAAGCATTGAATAAAGTAATGAAAGATAATAAGCTTCAGTGGGGAAAAGATTTTGCATTGATCGTATCTACCGATGCCGTTCATTATGGTGACGAAGATTGGGGCGGAAAAAATTATGCTCCCTATGGCTGTGATACTGCCGGCTATAAATCGGCTGTTGAACATGAACATGAGATCATGAAGAATTGTCTTCAATATCCTGATACAACAAGCGCAAGAAAATTTGTGGAATATACTGTTCAGGACAATGACTGGCATGAATACAAATGGACTTGGTGTGGCAGATATTCAGTGCCTTTTGGTTTACTTACAGCATCAAAACTTCAGAAAATATCCGGTGAAGCACCTTTAAAATTAGCTATTACAGACTATTCAACAAGCATTGCACATAAACCTCTGAAAGTTGAAGACTTGCAAATGGGTGCGACTGCGCCGGCAAACCTGCATCATTGGGTAGGTTATGCTGTAACGGGATTTAAATAAATTTTCACGCGAAGGCGCAGAGACGCAAAGAAATTATTACCTGAATTTATTGAAATATATTTATTTTATTTATGAAAAAAATAATAATTGTAATCATTTATATTGCATTTACCGCTCAATTTTGTTTTTCACAGAACAGATCAATCCCTTTTGATACCATTGGCCAGTATTTTAATGAGGCTAAAAAAATATGTGATAAAGATAATGGTAAGCTTTGGGGAAAACCATTGTGGTCGCCAATAATTGTAATTGATAAGAATACTAGGGTATTTGCAGCAAATGAAAATGATTCTATTGGTTCATTGAAAAAAGTTAATGATGTTTACACAGGTATTTTTCCGGAAAATAAAATAATATCAAACTCAACAGTTGAGTTTGATGGGAAATTTTGGACAATGGTTTCATATCCTATTTCTAATGATCCATTAGAGCGTAAAATGTTATTCATTCACGAAATGTTTCACCATTTACAAAAGCATTTGAATCTTGAAACTAAAGGTGGATATGATAATAAACATATGGATAAAAATATTGCGCGAGTGTTGATCAAATTGGAATGGAATGCTCTCGTAGAAGCATTGAATTCAAAGGGAGATAAACAAATTAGTGCAATTACTGATGTATTGATTTTTAGAAATTACAGGCGGCAAATATTTCCTGGCGCTGATACAAATGAGAATAGGTTTGAAATGCAGGAAGGCTTAGCCGATTATACGGCAATAAAGTTATGTTTAAATGAAAAAAATAGTATTATCAAAGAAATTGCAGTTAAGAAAAAATATTCTTGGTATAAGGAAAGTTATGTTCGTTCTTTTGGATATTTTTCAGGCGCGTGTTATGCCGTTTTGCTTGATTTTTCAGGAGAAAATTGGAAAAAGGACTTAAATGAAAATTCTGATTTAGGAGAACCGTTAAAACAACATTTCAAAATAAAATTACCTGAAAATTTAAAACGAGAATATGATCTGATAAAAAATAAATATGGTTTTGACAGCATATCTGTTTTTGAAAATAAAAGAGAACAGAGAATGAAAAAAGTGGCTGATGATTATCGTGAAGAATTTACAGTAAAACCTCATTTGGTAATAAAATTATTTAACGGACACTTTGGTTTTAGCCCAAGTAATTTGGTATCATTGGATTCGCTTGGAACAGTTTATCCATTTATTGTAATTACGGATGATTGGGGTATCTTAAATGTTAATAGCAATGGTTGTTTATTATCTGAAGATTGGAGAACGGCAATAATTTCTTCAGAAGACTTAAAGATAAATGGGAATATGATAACAGGAAAAGACTGGGTTTTGAAACTAAATGATAAATGGAAAATAGAAACTCAGGGCACGAATTATATTTTGGTAAAAAGTGAATGAAGCATCATAGAATTAAATAATTTTAATCGATCTCAACTTTTGCATTCGGATCAATAGGATTGGTGCGGACTGCAAGCGAATACAGGAAAGGGTAGTGGGTCCGTAAATATTTTAGATAATCGAGCCATTCCGAGATCAATAATTTATAAACTCTGCTGAGATCTACTGCAATGTGCGATTCGTCAGTTTTTGAAAGATTGAGCAGATCTTTTCTTGCTTCAAACTCTTCAGTCAGGTGAAATACTGCAAGCAGAAGTTCAGTAAATGTTTCATGTTCCAGCAAAGTAGGATTTTCAATTACTCTCAAAAGAAAATTCCTGTTGTTATGAAGAAACTCCTTGTAACCCGGCAATTCAGATTTATCAACTTTTAATGAAAAACTATAATCTTTCAACCTTTTTACCGCTTCAGTAAAATTTTTATTTTCCCATTCTTTCTTAACGGTTAATTTATCGCATATTTGATTGAAGCCGGGATCAGCTTTGGTGAGCATTTTAAGCAGTTCTTTCCCTGTTTCGCTAAAAAAAGCACCAATGACCATATTCAGTTTTTCGAGTCTTCCTTTCTTTTCCCTGTCGTTGAGAAGCTTGTGAATGATAAGCGTAACAAGCAGGATCTGAATAAACATAAAAGCTAAGTCAAGAAGCAAATAATAAAAAATATTATGCAGGTCGCGGAAAATATAATAATGTAAGAGCAGAAAAAAGACAGCAAGAATGATCAATGCTGTAGCAATATATATTTCCCAATTTATCTTTTTCATTTTTTTCTAAGTTCAATGATCGTTATCTCGGGCGTCATTCCTATTCTTCCGGGGAATCCAATAAACCCGAAACCTCGGTTCACATATAAATATTGTTCGCCATCATTATATAAACCGGCCCAATGAGGATACATCCATTTTATAGGGCTCCAGAAAATTCCGAAGCAATTTATCCCGAATTGCATGGCATGTGTATGACCTGCGAGTGTAAGGTCTGCATTGTTTTTTCCGGCAACTTCCATATCCCAGTGAGAAGGATTATGTGTCAGCAAAATTTTAAATGGGAAATTTTCAACGCCTTTCATGGCTTTTGGTAAACTTCCATATCTCTTGAACGGCGGCTTTCCCCAACTGTTTACACCAATAATTACTAATGAATCGGAGGCTTTTCTCAGAATATAACTATTGTCAATGAGTAGTGTGAATCCGGCTTCAATTTCAATTTTTTCAAGTTCTTTTAAATCTGCATTCTTGTCTTTTATTGTTTTCCATCTACGGTAATCGCCAACATCATGGTTGCCGAGAATGGAGAAAACGCCAAGAGGTGCATGCAGTCTTTTTAGCTCAGGCAGCATGATTTGCGCTTCTTCCGATTGATTATTGACCAGATCACCGGTAAACATAATAATATCGGGCTTTTCATCCATCAACTGAACAATTCCTTTCTTTACATCAAGCGTATCAGAAAAGCTTCCAAGATGAGTGTCTGAAATTTGGGCGATCTTCAAACCATCAAAACTTTTGGGGAGGTTCTTGAAATAAATAGTTACATGATTTGTTTTGAAGTCGGTTCTTCCTAAGGTCATTCCTTCAAGCACAATAAAAAACATCGCAACCCAAATTACCATTCCGGTATATGTCAAAATGCGGGTATCTGCTATTTTGTTGAATATAGAACGGATGCCGGTTTTGAATAAACGATTCAAAAGAACTGCAATAAATCGCAGGATAAATTCAACGATAAAGAAAATTGCAAATAATAATTTAGGAAGATATATCAGCACGAAAATACCTGTAAGCATAAAATAGCTGCGGTATAGAACGTAATCAGGTTTTGAAGAATTCTTAGTAATGATCACATAAATAATTGCAAAAACAATAAACAGAATTGTGAACGACCAGAAAATGTTCCGGGTCATTTTTTTTGAATTCGTTTTTTTGAAATTGCGAAATATTCTTTTGATTCCTGCATATACAGCAAGATCAATAAGAATAACCAAGGCAAGAATTATAGTTATGATAAAAAACATGATTAACTTTATTTATTGCCAAAGTTATGAAATATTATTATGATGAAAGGTGTTTAAAGAAAAAGCTCAGGATACTGTTGCTGGTTCTTTTTTTGAATGAGCAAAAAACGGATATAATATAAATTTAAAATTAATAAAAGAAAGCATCGGACAAAATTTTGCTTCAAATGTTTGCGAACTTTTAATATTAGCAGGATTATTGGGAAATAAACTACCTTCATTAATTGTTGCATAAAAATAATATTCCGAAGTGTTTCTCATATCCTGATAATAGCATAACTCTAAAGTAAATAAACGGTGATCGTCTACATCTTTGTTAAAGCGTATACCGCCATAAATTTCCGGTATCCATTTTGTTGCATTCTTTATTATTACACTGCCTTCGCAGTTAAATGTATCAGCCGGTTCTTTAGTAAAAGCTCTATAGGTTCCAATACCTCCTCCATTACTTGCAACATCATGTCCTATTCTTGAACCTACCATAAGTCCTAAAGAATAACCTTTGTTAAACTTTTTAATTATACGAGAAACATCAAATGATAATCCACATGAATTTATTGAAGGGTTAATGCTTCCTGTACACCAGAAATCAGTTACATTATTGTAGCCATTCTTACCAAAGGATAGGTAGCAATCTTTAGCAATATAATTTAGGCTGCTGCTAAAATCAAGTTTATCGGATAATTTGCCTGAATATACTATTCCAAGCTCTGTACCGGCACAGAAAGTTTTGCCCTTAAAATTATTATCATAAACTGATTGAGAAGTTTTGGAGGAATAAAAATCATTCCACGATGCCTCAATTCCAAAGTGATTTGTTTGTGCATCTGCAATGCAGAACAAACCAACCACCAGAAGAAGCAATAACGTTGTTTTTTTGAGTTTTGTTTTCATTTTTTCATAGGTTAGTTGCATTGATATAACGAAGTAATTTATTAAATAGTGTGTCAAAAACCATATAGTTAAATTGCCTGCATGAATTATTTGTAAATATATTTTGATGAATTATTTTGTGAAGCAACTATAAAATATGCGACACAAAAAAATGATCAGAATGAATGGTATAATGGAATTTAATTTTACATTTACTGTCTAAAATAAAAATTTATGAAGAGGTTGATATTTTTTGTCATTGTTATTTTTTTGGTAACAATTTTAAATGCTCAGAATTCCGATTCTGTTCTTATTAAAAGCATATTTAGTGAGGCTCTTTCCAGCAATACAGCTTATAAAAACCTGGAATATCTTTGTACAAAGATAGG
>Ga0224523_1001415_pt1 | contig 10238 bp, 4 predicted proteins | sample CFST50metaG_FD_182732 | JGI IMG/M metagenome (GOLD analysis project Ga0224523, IMG submission 182732) | Peat soil microbial communities from Stordalen Mire, Sweden - C.F.S.T50 | ecosystem: Environmental > Terrestrial > Soil > Wetlands > Peat | place: Sweden: Norrbotten County, Stordalen Mire...
CCATTGAAACCCCTCCCCTTTCCACCATACAAATCCTCACCATCCAGGGCCAGCTAATAAAAACCCTTAAAGCAAGCAATAGCAAAACAGAAATAGATGTTTCAACTTTGCAGGCAGGAGTGTACATTGTAGAAGTGAAAACGGAGAAGGGAGTGGGAGTTGGGAGGTTTGTGAAAGAATGAAATAGTCAATGATCATTAGTTAATGGTCATTAGGAGAAAAATGTAAAATGATGAATGAAAAATGATAAATGTAAAAATCTACGGAACCTTGAACTTTAAACAAATAAAAAAAATAAAGCCATGAAAAAACTAACATTACTTCTACTGCTTGCAATCGCAGTATTTACAGTCAACGCGCAAACAATGTTTCAAAAAGTTTACTCAAACATTAGCAAGTTCCAATCTGTTCAGCAAACAACTGACGGAGGTTACATAATAGCTGGAAGTGATACTGCAAGCGCCAGTTTGTTGAAATTAGATGCCTTTGGAAATGCTATGTGGACAAAAAAATTTGCAGGTAATACTCATAGAGTTTTTTCTTCTGTTCAGCAAACTACCGATGGCGGCTTTATTGCTTCTGGATTCGTTACTGTAAGTAGTAATTATTTTAAAATATTCCTTGCCAGAACCAATGCAAGCGGCGATACATTATGGACAAAATGTTTAGGCGATATGACCGATTATTACGGTAATTATACTGCACCCCAAACAGCTGTAAAGCAAACACCGGATGGAGGATTTGTAATAACTGGAACCACAACAAATAATCCGGACTATCTAGCATATTTATTAAAAGTTGATGCAAATGGAAATATCGTTTGGACAAAAACTTTTGAATCATATAATTTTGGAGCTTTTAATGATGTACAAATCACAAGCGATGGTGGACTTATTATCGGAGGAATTGCAAGCACTAGTGCTCCAGGGTATGTTATGTTCGTCGTTAAAACAAATTCAGCAGGGGATACATTATGGACAAGAGGTTTTTATGATAATAACGCAAACGCATGCTTTTTTATAGTTAATTCTATTATCCAAACTTCCGATGGAGGCTATATGTTACTCGGGAATGATAATTCAGAACCAGATTATGAAGAAGCTATTATGATAAAACTCGATGCAGGCGGGGATACTACATGGACAAAAAAACTTTATTTTTCAGATCCTCTTTCTCCATATATGAATACGCCTGTTAATTCCATAAAGCAAACTTCCGATGGAGGGTATATAATTGGAGGAAGTTCTACTTATGGTGATGTATTAAATGTCGGTGGCGGAAACTATGCTATGTTGATTAAAACTGATATGAATGGTGACACTCTTTGGACAAAGAAATATGGAGAATATGCACTAGATAATTATGTTGGTAGTGATGCATACATTAATAATGTACAAACGACTAATGACGGTGGATATATTTTTGCAGGTTATGCAGATATTCCCAACACCGGAGCTTATCTCGTAAAAACCAATTCAACAGGCAATACTTCCTGCGATAACGGCTACGCCAATTTTAGTTTCGTGCATAATAGCTTCCTTTTCACATCATCGGGAGCAACAATAGGTTCGGCAGGTACCGCCACAGGAATATATTCCCAAATCGGAACTCTTGATACAACGTATACCACTCTATGTTGTTCGGCTTATTTTACGGTGCATCCAGACACAGTGCCCCATAATTGGATCGTAGTAAATTATGCCTCGGGTGTTGCTCCAATGAATTATCTGTGGGATTGGGGAGATTCAACAACATCTACCGGACCAACTCCATCACATACCTATTCTACACCTGGTTATTATAATATATGTCTTACAATTAATGGTGGCGATGGTTGTTCAAGTACTTATTGTGATTCTTCGACCTATCTTTATAAAAATACCGATGCAGTTATTACAATCACTACCACAATGCCACCTTCGGCTATTACGGAGGTAAACAATTTTGAAAATTCATTTGCTATTTTCCCCAACCCCACCACCACCAGCCTAACCATAGAAACCCCTGCCCATTCCACTATACAAATCCTCACCATCCAGGGCCAGCTAATAAAAGCCATGACAGTAAGCAATAGCAAAACAGAAATAGATGTTTCGACTATGCCCGCAGGAGTATATATTGTAGAAGTGAAGACGGAGAAGGGAGTGGGAGTTGGCAGGTTTGTGAAAGAATAGGGAAAATGGTAATCGGTAAAAATGGTATTCGGTAATCGGTGAAAAAGGTAAAATAATGAATGATAAATGTAAAATGTAAAAGTTCGCGAAACCTTGAACTTTGAACATTAAACTTTGAACAATTAAAAACTTTAAGCAATAAATCATGAAACTTACAAAAACAATTTTTCTCATCGCTGCATTATCCTTGTCAGTATGCGGCTTTGCACAGGATACAACAAAAAAAGTTGTAACGAAAGAACCATGTTCAGTCAAAAATGAAGTGAGCATCAACGCCACTTACTTATTGAAGCAAATTATAGGACTATCCTACAGCACATTTCAAATGCTTCCGTATGATCTGACCTATAAATTAATTTTCAAACATTATGCAATTCGCGTAGGCGCAGGAGTAACATTAAATAATTCTCAAACAAATTCCACAACCACTACTACTGGCCAATATAGTACTATTGCGGGGCCTGATCAAATTGTTCCAAGTTATAATAATTCTGCAAATTTTTATTATCGCGCAGGATATGAATACAGATCAGCTCTCTGGAAAAAATTTGTTGTTTATGCCGGACTGGATTTTATCGGGCAATATGGGAAAACATCATTCCAGAATTGCTCATTATATAATAATTTGCCCGATTATTATTCCTTTAGTAAAAATACTGGAAATACAACAATCACTACTTTTGGTGGTGGACCTGTGGCGGGTATACAGTTTTACTTTACAAAAAGCTTAAGCTTATTCACCGAAGTTCCGCTTTATTTTAATTATACGCACAATAATCAATATAGTGATCAGTACTATAATCATTGGATGTTTGATAATAATATAGGTGATTATGCGTTTGTATCAAGCGAAACTAAAAGTACAAATAAATCAACTATGAAAACTCTACAATTGACGCTTCCGGTGACTTTATACCTTGCTTTGAAATTTTAGAGGTTTTTATTATCAAAAACATTCATCTATAGTCAACAGACGGCAATATTGAACAGTAAACTTTGAACAATTAAAAAATAAAACCATGAAAAAAGGAATCTTCTTTCTTCTTGTCAGTTTCTTGTCGGTACTGGCATTCGGGCAGGCTGGTAAAACAACTTTGCCGGGGCAAAACAACAAAACACAAAAGATTTGGAACACCGGAGATCCTTTTGGCACCAATGTGTTTGTTGAGAACCTTGGGCAATTTGATTCATGGACAAAATCTGCAGAACCCATCAAATACGCCATCAACAGCAGTAATAAAATATTTTTCACACAGAAAGGACTCGTGATCCGCTGCGATAAGATCATTAAAAAAAGCGAAGAAGAGAACGAAGAATACGAACGCAAATATGGCCAGGAAGCCACCCCTGAAACAGATATGTATTATATTACAATGACATGGGAAGGCAGCAATGCCTCTGCCACTATAGAGGCAAGTGAACAATCGGAAGGTTATTTCACTTTTGGTGAAAAAGGCTATGAAAGCGAGCAGGCCAAAGGTTTCAGGAAAATAGTTTATCATGATCTTTATCCGGGCATAGATGTGGAATATATCATCCCCGATAAAGGAGGCATCGAATATAGCCTGATACTGCATCCCGGCGCCGATATCAGCCAGGTGAAAATGAAATACACAGGTGATGTGAATAATATTAAAAAAGATAAAAAAGGAAACATCATCATTTCAACTCCGGCCGGTGATATAACCGATCATCATCCCGAAAGTTTTTATCAAAGCACCAATGCAGCAGTTACATCGGAATTTGAATTAAATGACAAACTGGTTACTTTCAGTTTAGAAGGACTTTCTTCCGCTATCATTGGAGATAAAACCATTGTAATTGACCCATGGACCATCATTCCATCATCTCTATCCTCTGATAATTCAGCTTTTGACATTGATTATGACGACCATGGAAATGTTTATGCCAGTGGAGGAACAGTTCCTTACAAAGTTGCAAAATACACAAGCAGCGGCACATTGGTTTATACATTTACAAACCCCACTGGTTGGGCAATGGATACATATTATTCAAAGTTTTGCGTACTCCCTGCTACCGGCACGGTTTACATTAGCGAGGGTTATAATTATGGATCAGGTCCTGCAATTATGAAATTAAACCAGGCCGGAAATTTAATTCTCACTTCTCCTAATTTCGCCGGAAGCAATGAAATTTGGGCAATTTACTATAATCGCTGCACAGAGCAGTTGGTTGGTTTCGGCGGTGGTACCAGCAATCAGAATAATTTTCATGTATTGGCCGATACCAATTTAACGGGCGAGTCTATAACGAATTTCAACGGATATACCGGTGGCTGCTGCAACGACATTACATCCGCCGTAATGGATAACAATGGCGATTTTTATGCACTTATGACATCCGCATCAGGAACACCATCGGTAAATAATAATTTGCAAAAAAGCCTGATGTCATCTAATTATCTTCCTCCTTGCGCTTTTGATGTTACAAGTGGATATTTTTTTGAAGAATGTTATAATTATGGAATATCCGGGTTTATGGCTTCACAAACAGTAAGAGCCAATGTGCTTGCAGTGAATAATGATTATTTGTACAGTTACGACGGAATGATCCTCAAAGCCTGGAATAAAACAACAGGTGCCTCTCTTGGTTCTATCGTAGTGAATTCAGGTTATGCAGCCGGTGAAAACCGCACACATGAAGGCATTGCCGCTGATGATTGCAATAATGTGTATGTAGGAGGGACAAACAAGGTTCATGTTTTCAGTTTTGACGGAAGTACTTTCACCATAGGTACATCAATAGTCAGTGGTATTCCTAATGAAGTATATGATATAAAATTAAACAGGATGACAACCACTTTATATGTCAGTGGGTATGGTTTTGTAACAGTTACCCCAACCACTATGGCTTGCACACCATCAGTAACATATAATTGCAGCGCAGCTCCTAATCATATTTTCACGGATAACAATATTTATGTATGTTCAAATTCAGCAACCATCAGTGCAGGACAAAACAACAATCTTACAAATTATTTATGGTCGACAGGTGATATCGCCTCAACCACAGTTGTTACAACATCGGGAATGTATTATCTTACAGCTACGTGGAATTCTTCATACACAATTGTTGATTCCATTCATGTAACTCTCACGCATCCCTATATGACTCTAAACCTTGGTAACGATACCACATTTTGTGGCAACGGAGGAGTTCATCTCAATGCAGGCACAGGTTTTGCAGATTATTTGTGGAACACTGGTTCAACCAACTCATCGATCCATGTTAGCCATACAGGTATTTACAGCGTTGTTACTACAGATACGGCAAATTGCAGCTACACCGACACAGTCAGAATTATAATTAATCCCGCTCATTCATTGAACCTTGGGAATGATACAGTGATTTGTAATTACGCACCATTTCCTTTAGATGCAAGTGTAGCTTTCGATTCCTATCTGTGGTCAACAGGAGCAACCACCCAAACCATCAATGTCCAATCTTCAGGAACATATGCAGTAACAGCCACAAACAATTTATGTTCAGTTACTGCAATTGATACGATAACTGTAATTGTGCATGGGATACCTATTGTTAATGCAGGCATTGACCGGACAATATGTAATGGAAGCAACACAACCTTGAATGCATCAGGGACGGGGACGTATGCATGGAGCCCATCTGCAGGTTTAAGCTGCACAAATTGTGCAAGCCCAACTGCAAGTCCAAACCAAACCACCACATACGTGGTTACAGTAACCAATTCATCAGGTTGTACTGCCAGCGATGATGTTACTTTAACTGTTATTACAGCATCTGTTTCAATCACTAGTGCCAGTTGCGGACAACCCAACGGATCAGCTACCGTAACAATAAATGGCAGTTCTGGTTCGTATTACCTTTCATGGAGCTCCACCCCAGCTCAGTACACGCTTACGGCTGTAAACCTATCGCCCGGAACATATACAGTAAGTGTAACCGATATGGTCGCTGGATGTACGGTAACAACTTCCGGAACCGTAGGAAATATTCCTTCTCCAATGGTGTCTATCTCAAATATTGTAAATGCCAATTGTGGAATGAATTCAGGATCAATGAAAGCAAATATAACTGGAGGTAGTTATCCTTATACTTACCTCTGGAACTCAACTCCGCCACAAACAACGCAAACGCTTGTCAATGTTCCGCCAGGTACTTACTGTGTTACCATTACAGATATTAATGGTTGCACGGCTTCACATTGCGACAGCATTGGCACAATTGTTTATCCGGCACCTGATATATGCATGGTGAGTGTCGACACGGCGTCCAACTATAATATTGTGATCTGGGAAAAGCCTGTCACCACAGGCATTAATAAATATTATATTTATAGGGAATCATCAGTTTTTGGAATCTATAATTTAATAGCCACTCAAAACTATAGCGATTACAGCTCTTTTGTCGACGTTACTTCAAATTCGCTGCAGCAGCCCTACAGGTATGAACTTGCCATCAACGACAACTGCGGCTTTACATCTGTTAATAGTGCTTTTCACCAAACAATTCATCTCGCTATCAGTGCAGGAATGAGTGGTAGTTGGAATCTTAACTGGAACGATTATTTAGGGTTTATATTCAGCACTTATAATATTTATCGAGGAACAAACCCTGGAAATATGAGCTTGCTGAACGCCGTATCAAGCAGTGTCACTTCCTATAGCGATGTTACACCTCCTTCGGGGGTAGTCTATTACCTGGTTGAAGCTGTAAGGCCAACTGCCTGCAATCCTTCCAAATCGTTCACATCAACAATATCCAACATTGCCAGTTCAAATGGATTGGGCATTGCGGAAGAAAGCATAGATAATTTGATCAAAGTTTATCCAGACCCTGCAACTGATAATCTAACTATAGAAAGCCCTTCACGGATTAAAATAGATCTGCTTAATGTGCAGGGCCAACTAATAAAAACCGTGGCAGCAAGCAATAGCAAAACAGAAATAGATGTTTCGGCATTGCCCACAGGAGTGTATATTGTGGAAGTGAAAACGGAGAAGGGAGTGGGAATTGGGAAGTTTGTGAAAGAATAGGAAAAATGGTAATCGGTAAAAAAGTAATTGGTAATTGGTGAAAAGGTAAAATGTTAAATAAAGAATGTAAAATACCCTGAACTTTAAGAAATATAATCAATTAAACAAATGAACAGTTAAACAATTAAACAACAAAGCCATGTTACAGTTAGTCCCATCAGACATTGAATTATTCAATGCCTTTATCCTCAGAACCGATGATCACCTGCTTTCCATGCGCCAACACACCGTTTATCCAAAGGATGCTGACGGAACACCCGACTATGGAAGCAATGATAAAAAAGAAATTACCGAGCCCGTTTGGCAATACCTGGAATGGAGCCAGGAGCAGATGAGCCGATGGTCGGCGTTCAGACAGCGGAATAATGAATTATACGCTTCGTTCAAAACCGCAGAAGGCGAAGAAAAAAGAAGTTTTGAGACATTGCTAAACGAAAACATCGCAGCTTGCATTGCCTTCGATCATGAACTTGGTATCTCAAAAAACTTTCCTTTTGCCCACACTTATGGTGTGGATCGTGAGATCTTCGGATTTCAGCAGGATAAGTTGCAATTCCAAACACCATTGCGCACCATTACCCTTAATTACGAAAAGCAAATTCCACTGAGTGATTTTGAGAAACAATTCATTGAAAAATACATTGAAATGCACAGGCAAACGCCCGGTATAACGCACAAATTGATAGGCGACATAAAGCAACTTCACAGCAGATTGCCGGCCTTATGGGAGAAAATTTACGTGGCAAAGGACAAATCCGATCTTACCACCAATACCATCTATATGCCCCCACCCGAAATGAAAGGCGATTTCAGCCCAATGGTAAAGTATTACGTACCCTCAGCCGAAGAGCAGCAACAGCGAACCGATGATTTTAATCAATACATAAAAGATTTCGTTGCTGAAATAAACGGGATCAATGCGCAATCCGATATTCTCTGCGATTTAGTGTATGGCAAGGAAAACGATTGCCACTTTGAATTTCCATTGCAGGATGAGGTGGATGACATGTATAATGAACTTATCCATAACTGGAGCAAATATTCACTTGATGCCTCTGCTGTAGACGATGACTTTCAGGAATACTGGGGCGAATTTGATAAAGAACAAAAGCATATACTGCCCACCTGGGAAGCTTATATTGATGAACTAAACCTGATAGTCGAATTGTATGATAAACTCGTCGAGAACTTCAGGATCAAATTCCATCAGGACGGAACAGATGAAGAGGATGAAGAAGTTTTTAACGAACCTACTGATGATGAAGAGGAGAAAAAGGATAAGCCAAATGATATTCCTATTTGGGAAACCGATGACTTGCGCCAGGAAACCATCCACCGTTATGAATCGGAAATGGGAAGTCCCTTTTTCGATGTTGACGACTGGCACATTATCATGGATCATTTCTCACAGAAATATGATGAGAAAAACAAAGCCATAGCGCTTGAAAAAGCCCTGTCGCAGCATCCCGAAAATGCAACGCTACTGTTACGCAAAGCCCAGGAAGAAATTGGCAAACATGAATACCAGAAAGCTTCCGAATTGGTGAAACGTGCCGAAGCCCAGGGTCCGCCACATCACCCAAATCTTTTCTTTATCAAAGCCGATATCTATTGCCAGATGCATGCTCCCGAAAAAGCCATTCTTGTCCTTAACAAGCTTATTGCAGCCGAAGGGCCCGAAGAACTGGAAATGTTTCGTGAAAGGGCGCGTTTTCGCCTTCTCGATATTTACGAAGAACAAAAGAACTACAACGAATGTATCAGGGTCATGAAAGTGTTACTTGAAAAAGCTCCCGACGATGAAAGCCTAAATGCCGACATTTGCAGGTTTTACAGGCTTAACGGCATGCTCAAAGAAGCCGAAGAGACATCGAATGCATTTTTGATGAAAGATCCAAAGAGCGCTTTAAGCATAGAGCAACTGGGACATTTGTATTTTGATCAGAAAGAATTTAAAAAAGCTGCTGAACAGTTCGAAATGTCATATGCACTCAACAAAAGCGAGCACTATCACGACCTATTTTATGCAGGCAATGCATACTTGGAGTTAAAGCGTTACGACGAAGCAGTGCTATGTTACGAAACCAGCCTTTTTCATTTTCATCTCGACAAAGAATTGCACCTTGCGGCAGCCCAATGCTATGCTGCGTTAAATATGCCATATGCCGCCGATTTTCACTACAAAAAAACCCTTGATCTTGACCCGGAAAACACCAAAGCTCTCGAAAAACTTAACCTGATGGGAAATTGATGAATAATTCAGCCTGACAGTTAATATTGGAAGAAACCAAGGCTAATAAAAAATTGAAAGAGAAATAACAAAAAGTATCAGGGACCTGGAGGTATCGGGAGCAGAAGAATGTAGGTCAATAAGAAACCGGCAACTAACTCTTAACTTTTTTTTCCCTTTCCCAACAATTAAATACCTTTGTAAAAAACAATGAATATGAAAACTGTTTGCCGGATAACTTTTCTCAGTACAGTTATAGCAATCATTTTGCTATGGTGTTCCTCTGATTTTGCTGCACCACCTGAAAAGAGAGTAAAATCAGCACTTAAAAGCGATACCATCGACATTCTTAATTATTCCATCCACCTTAAAATTATTCACCTTTCGAACAAAACCATCAGTGGTTACACTCAACTTACCATCACACCCAAGATGAACAACGTGCATGCTATTCAACTGGATCTGCTGCATATGACCATCGATTCTGTTGTAGCTGCTGGCACGCTGGTTCCTGTGTTTACCTACACCGATACCTTATTGCGCATACCTCTTGCAGCGCCAATAAATATCAGCGACACAATAGCCGTAAAGGTATATTATCATGGCATGCCACAAATGGATCCTTCGGGCTGGGGTGGATTTTATTTCAGTGCCGATAGCGCTTTCGCGTATAATCTGGGCGTTGGATTTGAAGCCGAACCCCACAACTTTGGCAGGGTGTGGTTTCCCTGCATCGACGACTTTATTGATCGCGCCACAGTGGATTGCTACATTACTGTGGAAAGTACAAAAACAGTG